>ENA-OUVC01000129-OUVC01000129.1-marine-metagenome-genome-assembly--contig:-NODE-129-length-52859-cov-4.540468_pt1 | contig 52859 bp, 39 predicted proteins | sample MGYA00248622_ERZ508571 | MGnify/ENA primary metagenome ERZ508571 (study PRJEB26236, sample SAMN06267175) | marine metagenome | isolation source: Columbia River Estuary | place: USA:Columbia River Estuary... | reverse complement strand
CTCAATTACATAAACAATACGGCAACAGGCGTACAATGCTATCATCCAGGTTACACCCTAGTTGAAAAACTTCAAACCATAGTTCGTAAATATCGCAATAGAGATAACCCTGGAGCTTCTGATGATAAAAACTTCATGCGACAATATTATGACGTTTATTGCCTGCTTGGCAATCCCGATATACAAGCCTTCATTGGAACTCCTGAATATTTGGCCCACAAAGCAACAAGAATAAAAGGCGCTGACAACCAAATACCACTTAAAGATCATCCTGCTCTTATATTGAGCGATTCAGAAATAAGAGAATCATTCAAAAAGCGGTACCAATCCACTTCCAAACTGTATTATAACGGGCAACCCGAATTTGAACAGTTACTTGCAAGAATTGCAGTTCACTTGCCCCGTTTATAAAATATTAAAACTGTACGGATGAGGAATAATTCCCTGCATAGGCCAATACTCCATTTAGTATTGATTACACAAGACCTAGAATAAAGTCATTTTCTATTTGAAATAGAACCATCGATTTTTGCTCAAGAGAATATCCGTTCCAAGTATATCACATGTGGGTTATGATGATCTAAAATCAAATACAATATTTAGAGCTAGCTATAGAATCTCAATGGCATGGGACAATACATGTTTTCAAAGGGCTCAAGAATCGCATACAAGATTCAACAAAATCTTTAAACCACTTATTTAACAAAGAGTTAAGATCAGGCGAAAGGCCTCAATATGGGCTCATTTCACTATTCTTAAAGGACTCAGAGATTTTTAAATAATGAAAGTCACAGAAAACACCAAATAACAGTTAAAGTTTGAAGCATTTGTAACACTTGAATTGCAACACCCCGAAATTCCAGAACAAAAAGCACAAAGCCGCTTCAATCAATAGAGATCAAAAACATCATTTTGTGATTTTTTCACAAATACACTAACTAAAAAGTGAAATTTTGCCATTTTTTAGTTCAAAAATTGAAAATATTGACAAAATACGCAGATAAGAAATACGCTTATTAGGCAAAATCGAGGTCATAAATGCTAATTGCACTATAAAAAATACCTCGTCCATTCATTTCGTGGTAATTTTTAACTCTTGGTACGTGGTTCAGCAGTAATTCCGAAGTAATCCCACGGAATAAAAGTAATTCCATGGGATTTTCGTGGGAATTCATGGTAAAATAAGCTGAAAAAATCGGAATTTTCTGGATTTTCACGGAATTCTAAGGAATCATCGTCGTATTCATCGCAAACAGTGATATCTGAACGCTCATCATCCTCGTCTTTTCCTTATGTTCATTTATTCATTTGTTCACTGTTCACCGCCTACCTCTTTGACTACTTTGCGATATTGCCCCTTCCCTATTCTCTCAAATTCACCCCCCAATAAATATCGTCTCACAGAGGAAGAAGACATATTCAGTTTTTGTCCCAACCCCACCGCCAACATCCAGTTAAACTCAACGGGTAGAGTGTCAAAAAATCGTTGCTGCTTTGCCTGCTGTTGAATATACTTACTGCCATTTTTCATATCCGCAACCAACATGTTTGCATGGTACAGAAGTGTGTAAGCGATTTCACCAGAAATCTCTAAGTCGGTAGATTGAATTTTTATTTCACTTTTCTTGTCTCGCTTTGATTGAGCGTAATATCTCATCGTGGTGAACACCATCGACATTCGAAAACAAATCAATCCCAATCGATGGATTGTAGCCAGAATCGGCGTCCCGGAATCCTTATGTGCCACTTGGGTAAGCAATTGAAACTGCTTGATGAATCTATCTTGATGTTCCTTCACCAAATACAGCTCTAATGCTTGGGTTTGTCCCTGTAAAAACAAATACATTTCTTTTACCATTTGTCCCACCTTACGAAAGGTCTGACCTGGATCTGTCCCGCGATGGTCAAATACATTTCTAAACGTTGGGACAGCAGGAAACGAATAAAACATAAACCTGCTGAACAACCCATTCTCTGTATCGGGTATTAATCGAATGACCTGACCACGTGTCCCGGTAAGTAAAACTGATAAACGAGGGCGCTCCACGGAAAAGTGCTCCCTATTTTGCCTTCGTTGCATCTCAACAGGTTCATGGTGAAATGCTGCACGGAGCACATCGCTAAAATTCCCCCAATCTTGCGCCAAGGCATTGGCCAAAGTATCCGCTTCAGTTGAAAACAGAATCCCTGCCCCGTCATTTTCACTGAGGGTTTGAACAACAGAACTAGCGCTGTTATTCGCAGGAACGAAAAGTAATTTATAAGGCGGTTCTTTTAGCGCAGAAACATCCGCATCCTTCTGTTTTATCTTCTCGCGCTTCAACTCCTCGAATTGCTTTTTTGCAAGGGTTGTTTCTTCCAACAACATTTTATGAATTTCCATGCCCACCAATCGTGTCCAACTCAACACCCCTTTTCCCGAACCAGCCGGTGCTTCAATGAATGTATACAAATTGGGCGATACCCATTTGCGGTCGTAAAAGCCTATCACATTGGGCATACAACCAGAAAGTACCGTAAGTGTACCCAATAGTAAAATATCCCGCTCATACGGATTATCAATGGTCGTAAACAAGTCTCTCAGTGGTTCTGGCAAATTATCATAAATACTGTTCGATAGCGTGGATCTCAGCTGATCCTGATAGCCTGGCAATAGGAACAATTCCTCCTCAGCCACTGTGTTATGCTTTACACTGTGCATGATCATCGCTTTAGTGGTTTATCCTGCACGTAGCGTGATGCCGCCCGATGAATATTTTTCTCTTGCTCGTGTTTGCCTGAATTCAACCAATCCTGAAGTTCACCTTTGCGAAATAGAATCTTCTTTCCATTCTTGTAAAAAGGAATTTTTCTTCTACTCGTCATAGAGTACAAAGTCTGTTTGGCGATGTGAAGAAACTCCGCAGCCTGATCGGCATTGAGTATTTCCGATTTTAGATTGTTCTCTGCCAATTCAGTGATGGCAGTTTCTTGATGCTGTTCTAATGCAACTTGAACAGCTTCATTCACCAACTCTGTGATGAATGCTTGTAAGTGAGTAATACTTTCTTTCATATGAAACATTTACTCACCCTTCATCAAAAAAAGAACCGTGCCAAACTTTTGGTTATCTTTTTTTAGTTATCGATTTTTCGAGGGTTCGTTTTGCTCCAAAACCACTGTACCATACTGTATCAAAATGATCCAAACTAGTCTAATTTTGCGTCGATAAATAACCTATTGCGCAAATGCAAGCAAATTAGGTTCACATTCCTAATTCACTGACATTCAGACAATTTGTCACTGACATTTTTCATTTTTCCTGTCTTTTATTGTCAGACGATATGCCCAATTGGATACTCTTCATTGCTTTTGTTTTCGTTGAATCCATCACCTTACCATAAATCTGTGTGGTATGAATATGTTTGTGTCCCAACAATTTTGAAACGGTATAGATATCGGTTCCTTCCGCTAACTGCAAGGTTGCAAATGTGTGTCTGAAATTATGAAATGTGATCTTCTTGCGAATGCCCGCACGTTGCAACCATCGGTTTAAGTTCGCATAGTCTCGTTGAAAATTGTAATCACCAAATATACAGACCTCACTTTCTTCGTAAGTACCTAAAAGACTCACTGCTTCATCCGAAATGGGAAGTGTCTCCATGGACTTTGTTTTACTCTGGGTAAAGCGGATAAAATACCCCAAACTTTCGGAATGCTGAATTTGTTCCCAGCGAAGTTTTGTAACATCCCCCAACCTTAATCCAGTGAGTGCCGAGAACATACAAGAGCGTTTTAATAATTCAGATTCAGTGGGCGTATTATACAGCTTAATCAATTCTTCCTTTGTTAAAAACTCACGATAGGTTTCAGGCTGTTGTACACCTTTCACCGCATCAAAAGGGTTGCTTATGATATGTCCAAACACCATAGCTTCACGCACGGTGGCTCTAAGCTTATTGTAATAGGTGTAACACGAATTTTGTGAGATGCGCATTTTGGGCGAATTGATGCGTGTCGCTTTTTTCTCCAAAAACTCTTTGTATTCATTGATGAATTGCGGCGTGATATCGCCAAAGCTGCATTGCTCTTTACAAAATTGAAGGAAGGTTTTATACGATGCTACCCAACCTCCATGGGTATTCGGATTGCCAATCCATTTGTTTACTTGCTTCTCATAGAATGGCAGGAAGTCATCAAACTGTGAACTACGTTTGATACCGAATTTACCCGCCAACCTATCTATTTGTCGATTGGCTGCAATGGAACGAGCAAGGGTTTCGATGTCTCTATTGTGACGTTTCTCCATTTCATCCCTCGGGGGACTGTAGAGATACATTTCTAAGTATTCCCAACGGGTCATTTTACCACTTTCTGGGTGAATAATTGGCGGACAGTGATCAAGATAAAGGCTGATCTTACCTGTCTTTAGTAGACGTTTCCTAAGTGTGACTTTCATAACTATTTATTTTCCAATATTTTATCTAATTCTACGCGTAAGACCAAACGCCTCGTTCCAATAGAAAATGTTCTGATTTTCTTAGTTTTTATCATTCTTGCCACGGTCCAACGGGAGACTCCGAGCAACAAACTCACCTCATTTATGGACAACACCTCGCGGGCTTGAATCATCACCACAGGGGCTGTTAATTGACTCTTAACAAGTGCCTTGTCTTGGAGTAATTTCTCTTGTCTTTTGTTCTCTTTATAGGCCTTGGCGGCGCACTTCTGAGAGCAGTACAAAGTGCTGTTTTTCATAGCCACGAATACTTCTTGGCAGAAAACACAAATTTTCGAATATGGGTGTTTTAGAGCAGTCATTTTTATTTCGCCGATATGGTGCAGCATGGTGCAGAGTGGTGCAGCATGGTGCAGGGTAGTGCAATTTTTTTTATTACGTTCTGAATTTGTTGCTGACATGTTGCTCGAAATATCTGGTATACATATGAGCAACAAAAGGGGTGCAAAACACGCAAAATGACTAAAAATGTCAGATTGCCTAAAAACGCAAAAACCCTTGCCAGGCAAGGGTTTTCGTTATCTTATGTTGTTTTTGTTTATCGTTGATTATCGGCCATTACTTCCCAATACAAAACTTAGAGAATATCGATCCAAGAATCTCATCAACGCCAATCTCCCCAGTAATACCGGATAACGCCCGAATCCCCTCACGTAAGTGAAACGCCAATAAATCGCCCGATAACCCCGAAGCCATCCCGTCCAACACCTGCTGCATTTCAGTTGCGCAGTGATTCAAGGAATCGGCATGACGGACATTCGTCACTACCGTTTGATCACCCACATCGGCCAATCCGCCCATAAATCTAGATTCCAAGGCCAAACGCAATGCCTGCACCGAAACCTTATCCTTGGCCGATACAAACCAAGGCGCCTCCAACCCCATCACATCCACCATATCAATCCAAGGTTGTTGGCTAAACTTAACCGCCAAATCCACCTTATTGCAAACCACCCAAACACGTGAAGTTTTCTGCTTCAACATCATCAAATCCTGTTCAGCCTCAGCCAAAGAACAACTACCCATATCCAACAAATACATCGTAGCACCCGCCTTTTCAACATGCGAAAATGTGCGCGCGATGCCCTCCTGCTCTATCACATCCGTTGCCTCCCGAATCCCAGCCGTATCAATCAAACGCAACATAAAGCCCTCAAAATTCAACTGCGCCTCGATGGCGTCCCTAGTGGTACCGGCAATCTCACTCACAATCACCCTATCCTCATTCAATAATGCATTAAACAATGTGCTCTTCCCCGCATTCGGTCGTCCAGCCAAAACCAACGCCAACCCTTTTTTGATCACATTACCCAAGGCAAAAGAGTCGCGAAGCGAAACCACCTCAGCCTGAATGCGCTCCACCAATAACTTCAATTCACTGCGCGATGCAAACTCCACATCCTCCTCCGCAAAATCCAATTCCAACTCCACCAAACTAGTGAAATGCAAAAGCCTATCCCTTAGTGCGGCTATATCCTTCGAAAAGCCCCCTTTTAGCTGTTTTAAGGCCAAATCATGGGCGATGCGATGCTCAGATGAGATCAAGTCGGCCACGGCCTCCGCCTGCGCCAAATCAAGTTTGCCATTCAAAAAAGCCCTTTGGGTAAATTCCCCAGGCTCTGCCAACCTCGCACCCTTGTCCATATACGCACGCAACAATCGCGAAACAATGTATTCGCTTCCATGCACCGAAACCTCTACCGTATCCTCACCCGTATAACTCTTGCTGCCCTTAAACAATGTAATCAACGCCTCATCCATCACCCCGTCACCATCATACATCGTGCGCAAATGTGCCGTATGTGTAGGTTTGTCGGCGACAGCTATTTTCAGCAACTCATCCGTTAGCTTTAACGCCGATGGGCCCGAAACCCTTACCACTGCAATGGCACCAACTCCAGCAGCCGTAGCCCTTGCAACAATCGTGTCGCTATGAAATAAATCTTGATTTGCCATTGCCTTTATTGGATCAATCCATTATCCCGAAAAATCTCTCTAATAGTTGATGATTTTCCAAAATAAATAGAAGGTGAAAATATTAATACCCCACAAAAATAAAGAAAGCCCCGCAGAACCTGCGGGGCTTTCTCAGCTTTATTCTAGATTTAAAAATTAAGGGGCTTTGCGAATCACGTTCACTGAACCATTTACCTTGTTAATCTTATCTTTTCCTTTGAATTGATATGTTAACTGGTAGAAGTATGTTCCCGACGGAACTTCAGCACCATCGTTATTTACTTTACCATTCCACTTCACTCCTGGATCTGAAGATTCAAATACGCGCTCACCGTAGCGGTTGTAGATGCGTAATTCAAACAATGATTGACCTGCAATTGGAACGCGGAATTCATCGTTCTTACCATCACCATTTCCAGGTGTGAATACGTTCGCCAACAAAATGAATTGGTTTACATAGACTGGCTTACACACTGTATCCTTACATCCTGTTGAATTGGTTACTTCTAAACAAATCCAGAAAGTATCAGTACCACTGTAAGAAGCACTTACAACTTTATCACTTCCAGCATAATCAACAATCAAAGGCTCTTTGGTCAATTTGATATTGCTCTGGTGATTATAACCCCAACGCCATTGTGTTCCATTGATATCAGTTCGAGTATAAGTATAATCCGGTGTCTTAGACGAGTCAATTGTGAAGTTTGAAACAACAGAATCAACAAGGAAGATGATATCGCCCATTACAGTAGGACACCAAGGCCTTGGATGACTAGGATCGTAGTCCGCGAAGTGCGATACCCTGATCCGACCTGGTGAGTTAAATCGCCATGCCATCTTTTTCTTATCCGTTGTAACCGTATCTACCTGACCGGTACTCAAATTCTCGAATCTCCACTTGTACGATTTCAAAATTGTATCTGAATTGTCGGTGAAATAGTTACTATCACCCGCACAAATTGCCATCTTGAGTACTAATCCTCTCACCGAATCACGTGGCAATACCGTTACGATAAATGCTTTTTGCGATGGGGTATCAGGGAATGTCGCAGGACAGAATTTGCGGATGTTTGGAGGCAAGATTAATGAGTCATACTGCTGAAGGAAAACATAGTATTTACCTGGCTTGGTGTAAGTATGATACAAGAATTTATCTTTCTTGTTATCTATCTTTCCATCACCCCAGAACCAGGTCCAATCAGATTTGCCAGACGCCGTATCAGTCAAATTACTAAACTGTAAGCTATCCCCTGCACAAATTGTGATTTGATTACCTGCTTTTGTGGTGAATTCAAACCTAGGACGTGGTCCAGGAATCAAAATCCAACGACTAAACGTATCCTCACAACCTTGGTCTGTCTTCAAACGATATTGAATTTTGAACCATCCGTTACGGGTGTATTTGTGTCCAATACGATCTGGCAAACCAGATTGATTTGATGCAGCCCTCTTGAACAAGTTATTTGAAGAATCACCCCAGTCAATATACCATTCTTTGATATAATCACACTGCATTGGTGTTGGACCATTACAGTTCTTCATTGCCCAACTACAAGGGTCGTGCATTATTGAACTATCAAAGAACTCAATTGCTGTGTTACAAGAAGGAACCGTTACGTTCAAATTGAACCTAACATCCAAACGGGTAATGAACAATTTACGGGTAATTGTATCCATACAACCGGTACTATCACCAGCAATGTTTCTAAAGACATAAACTCCTGAATCATCTTTGTAATACTTAGCAACGGATCCACCGCCTCCCAAATCAACCCAAGGAGACACACCTGAACCTACACCAGTACCACCCCAAGGCTGACCGCCAAAGATTGTGATTGGCTTGCTTTTATCATCATCCGCTTTGTTCCAATCCCACTTGGTGAAAGGCTCGCGGTTGGGTTTACCCTGCGCAGTTTCGGCCTGACGTGTTGGATCTCTCCAATAGTCTGTGAAATCCCATGTTCCAAAGTTGATTGGATCTGGGTGGAACATTTTATACTTAGGCAAAGCCTTCAAGTTCGTTGCCTGATCTTGACAAATGATACTATCTGGCAATTCCAATTCCATTGCAAAACCAACCAATACTGGGAATGCTGCAATGTCGTCACACTTTCCGTTAGATGAAGTCATAGACACGCTCACCAAGTGATATCCAACCCATTTCGGTATAAAACGATAAGAAGGATAATCCACACCACTCACTTTATTTATGTCAGTAGGACGAATTGTTGTATCGCGATAATGCAAAATCGTCATACTGTCTTTATTCGGAATGAAATAATAGCGAATGAACCTACCAAAACCAGTGGTATCAATACAACCATAAGCACCGGTTGCTGGCTGACCAATAACGCCTTTGTTATTCCAAATCATTTGGGCAATTTGTGCGGGTGACAAAGAGAATGGATCAAATCCACGGGCATCCAAACGCTCTTTCATTCTATCCCAAACAGCTGATACGTCTGCCCCTACTGTCCAAGCACTAATCTCAGCAGTGAAAATTGTATCTTTCTTTGTCAATTTGGTATTTCCATCATTCCAAATATCAGTACATGGAACCTGCACTGGATCTTCACCACCACGGGTTTGAATCACATAGTTATACAAACGTTTTGGATTTTTTCCAGGTATTTGTTGATATCTGAAATAATCTTCTTGAATATAACGGCGCCATCCTCTTGAGTATGACGGACTCGCATTACCCGTTTCAAATGACCAACGCAGTGATTTAAGATCATCTGTTTTGGTCTTATTGCCTGGTATCGGACGAACAATCACCGGATCTCCCTTACAAATCTTACGAATACCTACGGAGTTTGTCTTTGGAATCATTACCTCAAATGCAGGATCAATCATAGGGAAACATGCGAACTGCCTGTACCACTGCGTATCGCTACAAATAGGACGATCCTTGGTTGGAGGAGAAAAAGTACCCGGCTTGCGAACACCATTACCTACAACAATACCTACTGTAATACAACCACTCGGATCACACACCTGAGACGCAGAATACTGCTTAGAATATCTGCTCGGTGGATTACCTGCAGGCTGATATCCTGGATATGGCGGTCCTGGAGGACGTGAACCTGGTTGCAATCCACTCAACGGAACCCAACCATTTGGATTACAAGTTGAGTCAAAGTTGATTTCAATCATAGAGAAAGTACATCCTGGCTTCAAATCACTCAAAATAAACGTGATTCCATATTGTGGGTTCTTCGCACCCAAACATTCAATCGCATCTTTCAATAAACCTGACCCAACACCACCCGCATTGGCATGAAGCATCGCCAACGATTTGGTGGCTTCGTGTTCGCACTTCATTGGATGACAAGTATCTTTATGATTCAACTTAACGTTGTTACACTGAGGAATCTTTGAATAGTACAACTCGCGGTATCGCTTGTAATCGATGATGTAATCTGTGCCATAATTTAGTCCATTAAAACGACCCATCTTAGACATCAACAACATCTTTAATTTTGTAGGCTTTTCACCCTTCGCCAATCGAATTTTAAGTAATGGCAAAGGCAGCGTATCCCTACGAGTATAAGCATAGAAATTATACACAATCGAATCCGTCTTGCTTGTCAATCGGATAATATCCTTATCCTTAGCCAACACTGTCTTTGGTCCTACATATAATGTCTTATTAATATAAACGGAATCTTTTGAGCCCAAAGTAATCGTAACAGAATCCTCTACCAATCGCTCCCCGATTCCCTTCATTTTATAATAAGGCGCATACTTTTTAATTGCATTCTTATACTTTGTAGTCGCTGCAGTTGCAGAATCCGCACTGGTCTTAGGAACAAAAACAATGGTATCCAACACTACCCACAACGTATCCGATGCCCAAACCTGAATCTTTTTACATAGACCGGTTTTTGTGATGAAAATCGCATCTTCCATTGGCGATGTCTTAAACCTTTCCAACAAAATCAAATCCCATGATTTGTAGTAGTGCGTTGGCAATGTATCACGAGAGTACTGACAGTTCACAAAAACGTTTTTATTCCTAGTTACATCCGTAGTACACTTTGGCGCATAGGTATCACTAAAATCCCAGAGTCTAACAGCACAAACACGCTCACGCTTTAAGTAATCATTTCCACCCGCCGGTGCAATTGTTCCCCCTGCATAAACACTCTTGGTACCATTTGAGTTTTTCTCATTTCGCAGAGGCTTCTGCCAAACTTGCTTTGGAGTACCATTGGCATTCTTTTGGAATGTGTGACCTAACGTTCCATTCCACTTATAGAATGTACTATCATCGTCTGTAAAATCACGATCATTGTGATAGAAAGTTGAGAAGTTCTTAAAGTGAACCGTATCCATCACATCCTTTGGGCATTGGAATACCTCAAATTCTGCCAAACGATTTCCTGAAACTTCAATGGTTGAAACAGGACCCAATACGATGATGGTATCATAAGCTGATTTATTACCACAAATTGGGTGCGAATATGTCAAATTGATTAAGAAAGGCCCGAGTCCAGAGAAACCGTGACTTGTATTCCAACTCTTGTTATCAAAGTTCTGTGGTCCCGTGTTTGGATCACCAAAGTTCCATAACAAACCGGTAGCACCCGCTGGAGCTTGGTCTACACCAAAATCAATCTTTGCATCAGATATACATGCAGAATCTTTACTGGCCCAAATTACAGCTTTCGACTTAAATACAGAAGCTGCCGCCACAACCGTAAACGAATCTTTACAACCATCTATCGTTTCAATAACAACTTTAGAATTATAAGTACCCTGACCATAGAAAGTCTTTTTAATGGTTGGACCCCAATCAGTAGTGGTAGATCCATCACCCCAATACCAGGTGATTTTCTTCACCTGACTCTTGTCGATCCGCGAAATATTCTGAATGGTTGCCGTTACACTATCACAAGCTACGGGCTTATTACTCGTAAAACGCGCGCCAATCTTTTCACGCACTTTTACCGCACCTTTCAATTTCATTGTATCAACACAACCCCACTCATCTGTAACCTCAACAAAAATGTCGAAACTTCCGCCGCGCTCATCCTTTATAGAAAAACAGAAAGTTTGAGGCATCGTTGGCTTGGTATATTCAAACAATTGACCATCACTTACCAAGTAACGAATCTTCGCGATTTTTGAACCATTCTTGTTGAAAGAACTATCCGTGAAACAGAAAAGGTTCTTTTCAAAACACTGTTCGTACAAGTTTTGCAATTTCAACTTGATCGTTGGTGCCGTTCTTACCACCAAATTCAACGTTGACGTACACTTGGTACCATTGATTGTTGTGATGTAAGTAATCGTTTTGTTTCCCGCTGTTTTGAACGCGAAATTCAAGTTTTTCAACCCTGTTTGCGTACCTTCTCCGTTAAAATCCCAGTCATGGGTTGTACCGGCCGCTTCTCCATAAAAACTCACTGGAGTTCCTACGCATGGGGATCCGTTGTACTGGATTGTACACTGCGCCGCAGTGTCGCCAATCATAGCAAATGCCGCTACTAAAGTTAGTAGTGCACTTTTCATTATTGTAATAAAACCTTTCATTTTAGGTGAGTTTGCTTTGTGTAATCGGTCAAAAATAGAAAATTTGGTCCAATTTCCCAAGGAGTTGCCCGAATTATTTGGGTCCTGTGTAATATTATGAGTAAAATTCATATTCGATTTTTAAAATTGTGGGGTTGCTTTATAAATTAACTTAACGGATTTTCTGGCATACTTTAACGATTTATCACCGCTATATTTGTAGGATACAACTACGCGATAAACACCTTCTGGACAAACACTTGCGCCACAAAGACCCTTCCATCTTGCATCGTAGTTGTCCGACCTAAATATCAATCTATTGTTCAAATCAAAGACGCACATATCGAACATTTGAGGCTGTGCCATCCCAATATAAAATTCTTCATTAAATCCATCCCCGTTGGGTGTAAAAACATCAGGGACAAAAATATCTGTGGCATCACCCGCCGGCGAAATACTAACCGAAACTCTCTGACTGTCTCTACAAATCATAGAATATCCTCTGTCGTCCAAAATCCTACGCTCATTCAACATCCTAACAACAAATGTCCTTGTATGACCTACCCAATATTGATGCGAAACCCTTTCAACACCCACTTGATCGGTTAACATTTCCGAACGGTCACCGTCGGCCCAATCAACCCGCATTTTTTCATATTTTCCCTCAATACCCAACGAAACAATCCCACCAACAATATCGGCGATGACCGGCTTCCACTGATTTGCATACTGTTGACATGGGTTTGAATTCCCCATTGCCACTTTTGTAGGTTGGCCAAACTGATTCGAATTATCTGCCGGCACTTTAACGGACATTTCACTCGATGAATTTCCCCGAGGCACATTCGATGAATTCTCTATGCCCAATCCACCATTACCGCCCCCGGAATTTTCCACTCCCACATTATTTTTCACTCCAACATAATTCTTTCGAAGCACTGGAATCGTCCCCCCATAAGTGGCAACATCATCTGATTTATCCAGAGAAGTCGTCCTTGCATTTACATCAGAAGAACTATTTCCAATTTCAGCGTTGGTCTTAGCCGACAAACCAGCACCTTTATCCGAATTATTATCAATTCCCGCGGCTGTCTGATCCGAATTCTTGTCGACCTCTGGCCTTATCCCCGCATTCACATCTTTCACAGGGTTGACAGATCCTTTGCTGTTTAAGATAGCCGATACCACAAGGACCGCAGCCACCACTGAACCAAGTATGGCAAGGCTAGCCTTTGCCGACAATCCGAAAAACGTCTTTCCCGCACTTCCCACTGCATTTCCCAATCCGGATTGAACGCTCTGTTGAGATGCGCCCTGATTCAAACCTTGACCTTCTGTTCCCGAAGATTGCAATTGCTGAACGCACTGCTCAAATACCCCTGCGGGAGGTGTAACACCCGCCGAACTCAATTGGGAACGAAAAAGCTCATCGATATGTTTCAATGAATCTTCCATCAATTCCTTTCCAATTTCGCTTGAAGCCATTTGCGGGCTTTAAACAGTTGTGACTTACTTGTATTCTCCGAAATATTCAAAAGTGTGGCAATCTCACCATGCGAGAATCCCTCGATGGCGTATAAGTTAAAAACAGTACGATATCCATCCGGGAGTGTACCGAGCAATCGCATCAAATCCTTAGTTTCTAGTGGTTGAGCCGCATTTACATCACCGCTTAAACCAAAAGCATTTTCAATGTCTGTAGTAAATTTGGCTTTATTTCTCTTCAACTGATCCAAACATGCGTTTACACCGATGCGTTTCACCCAGCCTTCCAAGGATCCTTGGAATCTGAACTCTCCCGCTTTTTGATAAAACTTTACCATGGTGTCTTGTAACATGTCTTTGGCATCATCTGAGTTACCCATGTATCGCAAACAAATGGCATATACCATTGGGGCGAAAAGATCGTACAACCCTTGCTGTGCCTTGCGGTCTCCCGCGATACACTGTCGCAACAATTGATGTTCTTTTGGCTCCTGTTGATTTGTCATTCGATGTTAACATGATCCAGATTTCACCTAAAGAAGATTATATCCCCCCATTGGTTGTCTGACAGTCTAGTTTTTTTTCATAATTGATTTCACCAACCCATAACTCGCATCCATCAATATAATTTTAGGGTTTCCATTTCTCTCAATACCGTACATCGCATCCTCTAAAACCTTCACCATTTTCTCAATTGCCTCATGACCCAACTGTAGTGTATTGAATTTGTTCACGAAGTCCAATTCTGGACCCTCCCACAATCCGTCAGACCCGGAATAGGGCACCACCGCGCAAGTTCTAAGCACTTGGATACCGTATAGCAAGAACGATTTCACGCCTTCCCTACCTAGCGACGACATATCATCGCTCCAAGCAAACGCATCGCCCATTTTCCGTTTAAAAACAATCGTCATCCACTGTCGCCAAGCATCCAAATGCGGATTCGTCGCCTCCTTACCCAATTCCCTTGCCAAATGATAATTGCCTTGAGCGACTTTAGCCAACCGCTGCGCATCCGATTCCGCGATATCATCTCTAGCAACAAGCGCTTCACTCAAAGCGGCATCTTCGATGGGTGCCATCCTAACGAGTTGCGTTCTAGACACAATCGTCGACAATATATCGTCCACATCCGAACCCACCAACAAAAACAAAGTTCCCGCAGGCGGCTCTTCTAGAATTTTTAGAATAATATTGCCTTCTTGGCCCAAATACTCGGGCAACCACACCAAACTCACCTTCATATTGCCTTCATAGGCCTTCAACGACAAATTTTTGATGATGTTGCGAAGTTCTTTGATTGGAATATTGCCTTGCTTATTTTCGGCATTGAGTTGCTGCATCCAATCGCCGTAGCTCATGTAAACATCGTCTTTCAGCGCCTCACGCCACTGAGGATAAACATCAGAGCAAGCTTCCATCTCTCCCAGTTTCTTGGGAAAGGGAAACGTATAGTGAACATCAGGGTGAGTAAAAGATGATATTTTTCTGCAAGTTGGACATACCCCACAGCTATCCAATTCTGTACGATTTGGACACATTACAAATTGAATATAGGCCAATGCCAGCGGCAAGCCGCCACTCCCTTCTGGCCCCAAAATCAACTGCGCATGTGGAATCCTGCCCACGGCAACGCCATGACGGAGCCTAGCTTTCACCTGATCCTGCCCAATGACATCTTCAAACCTCATGCTTTAAGCAACTGCCTCCTTCGCAAAAACCAATATCCGATGCCCGAAAAGCTCACCACCAAAATGGCAATAAACTGGCTGTGCGATAGCAGTCCGTTGAAAACAAAACCTCTGGAGATATCGCCGCGATAGCCTTCCGTAAAGAATCGACCTACACCGTAAATTAAGGCATAAAAGAAGAACAACTGTCCGCCAAATGTCTTCCCTCGCTTTTGCATCCACAACATCATTGCGATGCTAAAAAAAACAATTCCCGAATCCCATAATTGTACGGGGTATAACGCCTCGCCCAAGGGCTCGGCGTGCGACTTCACATCATTAAAAATTATGCCATATTTGGGATTCACACAAACCACGCCATGACAGCAGCCCGCCAAGAAGCAACCCAACTTACCAAAGCCATGCACAAAGGCACCAGCGATGCCAATATCATCCATCTTATCCCAAAAATCCCAGCCAATCTTGCGCATCCAAACCCAAAGCATCGCCAGGGTGACCAGAAAAGAACCGTAAAACACAAATCCATTGCCTAGATCCCCGAAAAACTGATCCATCCGCGACCAATGTCCGGCAGGGTCTTCCAAGAAATAAAAAACCTTTCCACCCACAAACACGCCCACAAAACAAATCAATATCACCGTGCTTATGCTATCTGTATCCATCCCCAATCTTACCCGGTTCAAATACAAATGAAAAAATGCAGCAACAACGCCTACCAAAATACAGAAACCGTATCCATAAATAGGTAATCCAGCAATATGAAATAATTCAGGTTTCATTCTTTACAAACCTAAGTAAATCAATCCGATTTTACCCTTGCAAATTGGCACGAATCGATGCGGCCATTTCAGCCAAAGACGACTCACTCGGATGCAACTTTTCCTTGGTAAAATTGATATCGCCCACGGTTTGAAGAGGGACCAAATGAATATGTGCATGGGGCACTTCCAATCCAATCACCGCAACACCGATTCTTTTACACGGAACAGCCTTTTCAACCGCCTTCGCGACACCCTGGGCAAATTGCCACAGTGCGGCCATCTCAGGACCAGACAAATCAAAAATATAATCCACTTCGCGTTTCGGAATCACCAAAACATGTCCCATCACCAGGGGCATGATATCCAAAAATGCCAAATGATGCTCGTCTTCGCAGATACGATGACAAGGGATTTCACCAGCCACAATACGCGAAAACAAAGTTGCCATATCAGATTACGCGAAAATCTCTAGAATCTCCAATTTCACGGTACCTGCAGGAACAGTGATATTCACAGTTTCTCCAACAGTTTTGCCCATCAAACCTTGTGCAATTGCACTTTTGATAGAAATTTTATTCTCCTTTAAGTTGGCTTCGCTTTCCGATACCAAACGGTACACTGCTTCCTTACCAACATTGTGATTCTTCACACGAACATTTAACATGATGCTCACTTTGCTCGTATCAAGATTCGAAGTATCCAAAACCCTAGCGTTAGCAACCATATGTTCCATCTGACTGATTTTGTATTCCAGAATACCCTGCGCCTCTTTCGCCGCATCATACTCCGCATTCTCACTCAAATCCCCTTTGTCACGCGCTTCCGCAATGGCAATGGTGATACTAGGACGTTCCTCATGCTTCATCAAATAAAGCTCTTGCTTCATTCTCTCTAAGCCTTCCTTTGATACATATTGTATATCGCTCATCGTTGGTAGTTTTTAAGAAAAAATGTGCACCAGCGTTAGACACTGATGCACACTTTACAAATATATAAAAATGCTTGTATTATTCGGCAGTTCCTAAGCCAATGCGCAAACCAAATGAATGCACACCATTAAAAGGATTTGTTGCCCTGTATGAGTAATCTAAACTAACTTGATTGCCGTCTTCGCCTACCGCAAAATCATAACTGATCCCTGCTTGAGGACCCGTAAAGGCGGAAGGACGTACTTCACTGTCAAAAATTCCCTGCTGATAAACAAATCCACCGCGCAATGTCAAGAATTCCTTGTACGAATACTCACAAGCCAATGTCAACTGGTTCGCAGTATATGCAAAATTCGTAAATCCGAATCCTACAGTCAACTTATTATCGTATTGATTTGCGTTCTTATCCAAACGGATATCGTAAGAAGCAGCAATGTTCAACAAGGCTGGCAATTTAATCTGATCCACCTTCACCTGCACAGTTTTAGTAAACGTACCATTATCCAAAATAGCCTTGTAACTCAATCCATCACCCGTATGAGTCATGTCGGGTCCGATGTTTTTCATCGAAATACCAAACTTGAAATCATCCTTCTTCATACCACCCTTGGTAGGACGGAATGTGGTTACGTACTGAACACCCGCATCCAAAGCAACACCAGAAGCGCTTGCATCAGGAATACCCTCCGAAACAATCTTTGCCATAACACCTGCAGAGATGTTATTACTGAAGCTCTTAGAATAGGCTAATCCAATATTCGACATATTCACTCTAAAGGTACCAATACCTCCATAAGGGTTATCCTCTGTAGTGATATCAATGGGTTTAATGCTGTATTGCATTACAGAAATACCAAAGGTACCTCCTTCGCCGCCTTCACCCATTTTCTGAGCCAATGCAACACTATTAATGGCAATCCCTGAACCCATCAACCATTCTGTGCGGGCAAATACCAATTCAGTGTTATTCTTAAAACGGTCCAAACCTCCAACGTTCATGTACATGGCTTCTGCACCAGATACCTTACCGCCATTCGCCCAACCCATGCCACTGGATCTCGCCCAACCATTGATGGTCAACTGAGCAGCACCTGCCTGTCCCTGACGTTCAGGATTACCACCAAAAGCAGTTCCTACAAATCCAACAGCCATCAAACTGACCCAAAATATATTTTTTTGTTTGCGATTCATCATTCTATTTTTTAATAACTGTCCAAATCAATGGCATGCATAATTCCGTACCAACGAATAATCTTTTCACCCAAGTCCTTAGTCTTAACATGGATCAAGTATAAACCACTGGCAATAGGTACATTACTTCCGTTTTTCAAATCCCACTCATAGTAAGTATTCACATCCGCCTTGTTAACTCTGCGAATCAAATTACCCGCCATATCGTAAATTGTAATTGTACAATCTGGAGGCAAATTGGTGATTTTAACACGAGAATCAATTGGAGAGTTTTCATATGAACTATATCCGCGATAAGGGTTCGGAACAACATTCACCAAGTCCAAATTCTTCTTCCCGATTTCATTGCTCACCTTAGGTGCGATGCTCGCCGCATCAAATTCATACATCGGACGATCATTGTTGATCGCATTACCCGCATTGAACGTAGTGTATGCCTTGCGAATGTTAATCTTGATCTTCACATTGGTTGGAGGAACATTGCCATTTTCCATCTTGAAACCCGCAGCCATATAGGTTGGAATCACCCACATTGCCTGAGATAACAATCTCATTTTCTCTGTGCTCGAAACCGAACCACCCGCAGTAGTTGGCAATGTTGCTGTCTTGAAACGTTGGAAATTGGCATCCGCATCACCTAGATATCTCTCGCCTTTAATGTTACGCGAAATAGCCGACATACCAGTACCGAAGATATAAATGAAGTGTTTACCACCCATCGCAGGGTAACTACCATTATCGTTGATCACCTGATCCGTAGGATTCCACATCATATCGCGGCCGTTTTCACCTGCCAAATAACTATCCTCAGAGAATGCAATAACCAATCGTTCGCCAGTTTCCATATTCACCGCATAGCCAGGGAACCAACCCAAACCTTGAGAACCAGAAATATCATTTCCGTCTTTATCTTTTGATGTACCCCAACGCATGTTGAACTTGGCCATCTGACCTTCGGTAGAAGCCTTCATCTCGTCGTCCGCCATCTCAAATACCGGGCAACGCGTCCACAAACTCTTATCCTTGGTAATTACCAATTCTATACTTGCCAATTCCGCCATTGGATTTTGCAGACCAACTGTATTTCCCCACCAGGCAAACCCATAAGTATTTTTACCCGCTGCGGTCAACTTTTCACGACCTGTTAGACCATAAGGCGCAATTCTACCATTCCAAATTCTTTCTAAAGCCTGACCTGGATCACAAGGGGTACCGTCTTGGTTAAAGAAGTCATGTGCAATTGGATCAAACGTTGCACCACGACCTGCCTGACCGGCACGAATCCAGTTCTGCCAAGGGAAATTCCCCGCAGCAGCACCATCATTGTCTGCAACAGCCGTTAACCACTGCTTTCCATTGTCTTCCCATTCAACACTCCAACTCAATACACCATTGGAAGGATCCGCCTGTGCATTTTCACCTGGATTATAAACCTGCTCCACCTCTACACTCAATCCCCAATCGGCCAAAGTCTCTTTGGTGGCATTGTTTGCGCTACGCTTACCTTGCACCGATTCAAACTTAGATCTAATGGTTGTATCTGAGAATATCGTATCGTTTGAAACGCCATCAGCGCCCTTTTTCACCATAAACCAACCCGTGTTTTTGGTCATTGAATCTTTCAATCCAGAAGCCAAACTTGCTTTATTCTCCTTTAATACGAATTCGAATTTGGCATTCGGCACCTTCAATGGATCAACCACTTTAATCTTCACCGGTCCAAATCCACCTAAATAGGTTGGCTTGCTCGAAATGTTGTTTGCCAAGATATCCTTCATGGTCTCTGGAGTGAATTCCAAAACGTTACCGCCGTTTCCACGACCTGCCAAACGAGTTAATACCGGACCACTACCGTAACCTGAAGTCAATTCAGTACCAAAATTCTCAGGCTCCGTTTTGTGAGGGACCACTTTATATGTCTTGATATTACGACGACCTGCCAAGAATTGATTTGGATCAATCTGCAAAGAATCATCAGCCAAGATGGCATAAGACATCACCAAATAATACACTGGCTTAAAATCAACCAATTGGGTATTTGCACTTGTTGCAAAAAGATCGTTTTTGATACTCCAAGTATGTTGAACACCAGCATCCGCACCTTCAACCTTAATCACAGGTAACAAAGCCGCCAATTTTGGATCGTATACTTTGTTTACAATCATACCGCGGTTGTTTTTCAAATCACACTGAAACAACAAACGAGCCTTGTCAACGTTATCCAAATCACTGGTACTAACTGTACCGTCTTTCAACTGATAAACCAAATATCCTTCGAACTTATAAGTGCGAAGCTTATTCGTAGCATCTCTATACTTCTCTACATAGTTTTCAATTTTACCAGAATTGGTATTCAAAAACTTCATTACCAATTCCTGTTCAAGCTCTTGGATTTCAATATCTGGCGCATTTGGACCATCCAAAATCTTAAAGTTGTTGTTAAACAACGTTTGCGCTTTGTCTGATGCCAACTTCAATAAATTCAAAGAACCGCTGGCACCACCGCTGGTAGTACGAGCCCAAACAACACCCACTGTAATACGCTGTGTTTGTCCCGGACGCAAAGTGAAAGGACCTGTTGACTGAATGAAACGTCTATCACTAGGCTTATTCCCTGAAATTTTCTCCGTCCAAGGGTCTGTTGGATAGGCAGGATCGGTATCGCCGGGGAACATATATTTGGCTGGCTTTGATCCACCAAATCCTGTTCCGCCATAAGTTACATTCTGACCGCCCAACCATTTTCCTTGCAACAAATTATAATACTCAATCGCTTCACCTGGATTTCCACGTACCGGATCTGAGTCGTTGTTATAATACATATAATGACTCAATCCCATTTGGTTACCAGCAGAATCCGTTGGACCTTCAAAGTAATCAACACCAATCGTAGGAGGATTCAAACCATAGCCCAATACACCTTCATCATCATCGTCACCGTTGTAACAGAATCCCAATCCGCGACCCACATCACAACCTACATAGTCATCTGCGTAGTTACCCAAATCAGCATCAACCCACTGACCCATGTAACAATCTTTCAACGTTGTAAATCCACGGTTAATAATTTTAGACCCGTAAAAAGTCATATTGTTTACCTCATCGTTTGTACTAAATGCAAACGCGGTTGTTTGAACCTCTACACCAATTGCTTGTCCTTGTGTTTCAGAGTGAATGTTCCCTTTATCGTTGTAAACCCACCAGATAAACATATCAGGCTGTTTGTCAACTCCATTCTCGATAGACGGTCTGCGATCATCCAACACGGGATGCTCTCCTGAAAAAGGATCATAAACACCATCCGGGGTAATTTCTTTGTAAGGTGCCAGATAATTTGCTTCGTTACCATACAAAACCGCACGCTGCCTTCCCGCTGGCCAATCACGAATACCGGCACTTTGGGTTAAATATTTGCTATTTTCAAACTCTTCCAACTCATCGCGAGTTACCTTCCACATTTTATCGTAAGTCTTACAACGCACTGGATCAGTTGCAGCAGTGGTAGTATCCAATGGACCTGGCCAGAAATCAGAACCTTTCTGACGGTACGTCATTGCGGCCAATTTCAAACTTCCACCATTATCACGCCCGCCAATCCAAATGGCACCGGCAAACAATGAATGCTTACGCACTGAGTTTGGATCTGTTACTTTGGGAATTTCATATTTTGGGTTATTCAAATCCCACCACATATCGCCACCATTTAATAATTTGGTACGTACATTGTTTACATCCAAATCCGCACTTTGAGAAGCGGGTTCGCAAGTATTGGCAAACTGACCGGCCCTACGATCAACCCTTGGGCTATTGGACCTGCCATTCAAGTTAAGAATGGGACGTGCGATTGACATTTGAGCCAACATAGCACTGAACAAAATTAAACCTAATCGTTTCATACTGTAAATTCTTTAATGATTAATTGAAATTAATACGCAAACCCACTTTGATAGTTCTTGGTGCACCCAAGTTACCCGTCTGGGAGTTTAACAAAATTTTATAGAGATCAACATAACTCTGTGCATCAATCTGATTCTTGGCCAACAATTGACCTTGAGGTGAATTGATAAATCCGTCATCCAATGGCTGTCCTGTGTAAGGATAAACTGACACAACGTTGTATGCATTCAACACGTTAGATATGATAAAGAATACATTCATAATCAAAGGTTGAACTTTATCCTCTCTGTTGAAGCGCAATCCCTTGGTAATGTTGATATCAAATGTTTGATTCCATGGCAACCTCGCACCAAATGGCACACCCTTGATCCTTGAACGATCTACAGCACCAATCTGGACAGGGTTAATCGTTGGCGTATAAGGAGTACCACTATATGAGTTAGAGATGACGTTGAAACTCGCATATTTGAAGATTTCTTTGCCTTTCCAACGAGGTCCGTTGTACATGTTCTTCTTGGTAATCGGGTTGATACCGCCGCCCCAAGCCCAAGTAGCGCTGAACTTAACGTTATGACGAATATCCAATTCACCCAATGGAATTACATTTCTAAGGTTAGGCTGGTTACTGGCAATCAAAGCCGCCTGAGAGTTGATGTTTGATCCCGTTCCATCCGCAAACTGCATCATGTAACTAGCAACCAACGAGAAAGGCCCTGGCATGTTACCCTTACCACCAATGTCGTTCATCACGTATGTTCCTCGGAATCCAGTGACAGTAGAGAAGTCGATGTTACGATAAGTAGTATACGTTACAGGATATCCTTGGCTAATTTGATACAACCCAAAATCTTTTCTGTTTTCACTGTACGATGCGGCAATTTCCAAACCGCGGTCTTTCTTCTTACCCATGATTTGCTTGTACCCCACTTCGTAATCTGTTTTGATACGAGGCTTTAAGCTACCGTTAGAAATAGTAGAACCTTGACGGTTTTTCAAGTAGTACAATTCATCAATCGACAAGAACGATGCTCCTGCGTTTGGTCGTTGTGCCAATACATCATAACTAACATAGAATGATTTTCTTCCTGGCTCCAATGGGAAAGAGAACCAGATACGCGGCAACAAATTCACAGCAGGTAGAAAGTCTTCTAAGGCATCTTTGGTTAACTCCTGTTTGTTAGGGTTTACCAAATAAGGCGCGATACGACCGTTACTGGTTTGGTTAGCCAAAAATTCCGCGCTGCGCAATTCAGAACCATCCGCATTAAACCACTTATCTCCGTCTCTGTAACCAATAATCTTTGTTGGTGCGTCTATATCGTTTACATATACTTTAAAGTCATCACCGATGTTATTCGGATGCAAAATATCCAAACCATTAATTTGCTTCACTTCACCTTTGGTTTTGATTGGATACAAGCTATAGGGATCTTTCAATACCAATTGGTTGGCATCATATCTTTCCATACGCAAACCCAAACGGAACACAAGGTCTTTGAATTGGAACTGATCCTGCAACCAAGCAGCAATATACACCGGCTGGAAAGCTCCAATGGTGCGCTGTGATTTGTTGTTCAAAAATTGTTCGATACTTGGCTTGCCCGCAACACGATTTCCCAAATAATCGTATCCAAAGTAACTAACATAACTATTACCATTGTTCAACAACTCATCGGCATTGAACATGTCTAACTTGAAATCCGAAGGCGCAAAAGAGTTAACATCTACAAATGTGCGCTCATCTATCTCGTTGCCATAAACATCCGTAGCACCGTCTTTTTTTAATTTATCCCTGAAATTACGGTCGAACTGAGATTGATCGCCATAGTTAATCAAACGATTGTAACGAACGGTATCCGTAAACTGACCGTTTGCATCATAACTCAAAATAGGACTAGACAAATCCAATTCTGAGATGTGCTTGTTCATCAACTGACGCATCAAAATCCACAAACCATTGGCACCCAATCCGTAGCCACGGTTAATTTGTTGCTCATAATAAAATCCTGCCTGTAAATCGTGTTGGGTCCTTTCACGTCCTCCAACAGTTTTACCTTTCACACTCATCTGACCTACCGCGAACAAACCATAACGCTCAGCACTAGACTTACTCCAACCCGAAGTGTTGCCACCTGGTGTGCTGTGCAAAGAATACACTGCATTGGGGTTCATTCCGTTCACCAATCCTTGACTCGCCAATAATGTATTGATTCCATTAATATTGAAACCTCTACCATTGTAATAATCGTAGATACTCTGAGTGTATTTCGCTCTTACCGGATTCAATTCACTTGCCGTGTAAGTCATCAATGTATCCGTGTTTCCAACTTGCTCCCAATAATTCCTCAACTGTACATAATTTCCAAACTGGTCACGCATAATCTTTGGCTCCCTGTTTGGATTCTGCTGCGGATCATTGTTAGAATATGCAAAAACTGGCGTAGGGTAGGATTTGAATTTGCCAATATATCCGTAATTAAAAATGTTGTCCATGTGAACTGCATCTCTATTCTCAGAATACGAATTCTGATATTCTGCACGAATTGAGTAATAAGCGTTCTTGATCGAGCTCTCTTTGTTGGTCTTAAAATTCTGGGTAAACAACAAATATCCACGGAACGTCTGGTTATCACCTCTACCATTGTTCTTGAAGTTCATTACAGAGTTAGTCCCAGCCAAACTTTGCTGGTAAAAATAACTCGCGTAACCTACAACACTTACTCCCTGAGAAGGTCTCCACTCCAATTTTCCAACAAAGTTACCATTGGTCAATGGGCTATTTGGGCGGGCTTTTAATTGGTCAAAGTCTGACTCGCGCAAATAGGATGCAGTACTAACGAAACCATTTGGAGTAAACACCAAAGGATTATTTTCTATGGCTTGTAATTTTTGATCGTTTACTACATAAACACCTGTACGCGTTGGATTGGGATCTTTGTAATATCCCAAGTTACCATTTAATACATAGCCTAACTTCACCATTCTACGCTTCTTTCCAGTTTCAGCATCCTTCACATCTTTCACAATCAATGGACCAGAGATAAATCCTTCCACCGAATTATGACCAAACGCATCCAAACCCGTTGAGGTCTGCGCTTCAACCGCTGTTACAATTTTATCTGTTGCACTCTTTGAAGTACTACTAAATACACCACCCGTTAAGTCACCATACATCGCTGGAATACCACCCACATTGGCAGAAATCTGCTCTGTACCTAAAGTTGGCAAACCACCGCCACCGATAATACGCTGACCATCGATAAAAGTTCCGTTACCATCAGCCCTAGTTCCACGAACCGAAATACCCTGAGGAGTACTCATAATAGCAGAGTTAGTACCAACCAACAAACTTGTACCTCGACGTCCGGAACTCAATATTTTTGATTGATCAATTACCGCATCGTTCTTCATCATATCCACCGGCGTCCTTTTACCCTTAACTCGGATAATTACGTCGGTCATTTTGCCATCGGATTTCACAAATACGATTTCCTCTGTATTGTTATAACCAGGGCCCAATGAAATAGCATTCAATCGCTGATCTGGAAAACCTTCTTTGGTGGCAGAAACATCATAGGTTCCTGGATTCAAAGTGGCGAATTCGGCATTACCGTCCGAATCCGTTGTATCAGACGCAACTTCAATGTCGTTCAGAATCATCCGAATGGTTACACCGCTCAACTTGCGACTTTCGCCATCTTTGGTTGTAATCTTAAAATCGGCAAAGTTTGTTTGCGCCGTCACCAAGCCAGTGGCCAATAAGCCCATACACAGCGTGAAAATCTTGCGTATCATATTCTTCATAGGTCGTTTTCTAAATTAATTAGGTCGTTATACAATAAACTATAACTTGGCAAGTTTACCCAAAAAGCAAGGATTTATCAAGTTTCTGCACCCGAATATTTCATGTTCCTTGCGATTTATTTTTCATGGCCTTTGTAACCACAATCAAAAGTTACCGTCTATGTCGTACAATTTCAACATTTTATCGAATAAAACTGCAGAAATTTTACAATAACTCTCATCCGTCCATCCACCCACATGCGGAGAAAAAATTGTATGGTTTAATTCCATCAAACGCTCAAATGCCCTCTTACGATTTTCATCCAAATCCTTCCAAGGTGGTTCAACCGGTAAAACATCCGCCGCAAAACCCAAAATTTGACCCCTTTTGATGGCCTCTTCAACTGCCAACAAATCCACCGTCATTCCTCTCGATAAATTAAGCAAATAAACGCCCATTTTACATTGGTCTAATCGACTTTTATTGATCCAATTTCGGGTTTCCGTAGTGAGGGGAATATGGAGTGAAATCACATCCGATTTTGAAAGCAATTCTGCCTCTGAAACCTCCGAAACCCATTGGTTCCCAAATCCCGTTTTGTACTTATCATAGGCCAAAATTTCCACGCCAAAACCCCGGAGTTTTTCCGCCACCGCCGACCCCGTATTTCCATATCCAACAATCCCAACCGTCTTCCCTTTTAACTCCGTCCCGCGATTGCCTTCACGGTCCCAAATGCCAGTTTTGACCTCAGAATTTGCTTTTGGCAGGCGGGTCAATAAACCCAGTAACATCGCAAGTGTATGCTCCCCAACCGCATCCGAATTAGCCTCACCCGCATTAAAACAGACTATGCCCATTTCTTGCGCCGTAACCTCATCAATATTATCCATACCAGCACCGCCCCTACCTATCCACTTCAGCCCACTGCTGGCAACCATTAATTCTTTGTCTATAAACACCTTACTCCTCACGAAGAGGCCTTCGGGTTGATGCAAATTTAGCAGACCAGCCACCTCATTTGGCGTACAATCACGACAATCAATGACATCAAAATTTCCCTGCATCGACTGATGCAAATACTCGTGAAAATCATCAATCAACAAGATTTTTGGCATCGTCAAATTAATAACCCTTACGCTGCAAATACCAATCTGTATGTCCGTGATTCGATCCAACAGCCTCGGAAACAATCGCATCGGATTTGCCACCCTGCTGAAAAAACTGTACTGCCGCCATCGCCAATAACTCTTGTTCAGCAACTGCCAATTCTGCCGCATCCAATTCCGTTCCAGTGAAATAATGCTGTATAAAATGTGTATCGAATTTGCCCTCAATAAAAGCTGGATGCTGCATCACAAAATCACCAAACATCAATGTCGTCTCGATTCCAGTAATCACATATTCACTGATCGCTCTTCGCATTTTTGCAATCGCCTCCAATCTCGTAGGTGCCCAAACGATGAGCTTCGCCAACATATTATCGTAGTAAATAGGAATCTCCATCCCGCTCTCCATACAATCATCCACCCTAATTCCAGGACCCTGAGGCACTTTGTAGGTTTCAACAGTTCCTACGTTAGGCAAAAACTGATTGACAGGATCTTCGGCACAGATTCTCAATTCGATGGCGTGACCGTTGATTTTCAACTCCTCTTGGGTAAAACTCAGTTTTTGTCCAGCCGCTACTAAAATCTGCTCTTTCACCAAATCAACACCGGTAATTAATTCTGTAACAGGGTGTTCCACTTGCAAACGCGTATTCATTTCTAGGAAGTAGAATTCCATCGACTCGCTCAATAGAAACTCAACCGTACCTGCGCCAGAGTAGTTACATGCTTTGGCCACATTCACTGCCGCCTCGCCCATGGCTCGGCGAAGTTCAGGAGTCAGCACCGCACTCGGCGCTTCCTCAACCAACTTTTGATGCCTGCGCTGAATACTACACTCCCTCTCAAACAAATAACAAGCATTGCCAAAATTATCGGCCATCAACTGAATCTCAATATGTCGTGGACTACCAACATATTTCTCAATAAAAACACTATCATCGCCAAACGCATTTCTGGCCTCGTTCTGAGCCATTTGCAACGCCGATATAAAATCTTCTTTTCTCTCAACCACACGCATCCCTTTTCCTCCACCACCCGCACTGGCCTTCACCAACACCGGGAATCCCACCTCAATGGCCACCTGCAACGCATCTTCCGCGTTTTTAATCGCCTCATCAATGCCTGGGACCAAAGGCACGCCAAAAGCCTTCACCGCCTGCTTAGATGCAATTTTACTGCCCATCACCTCCATCGATTCAGCACTCGGCCCAATCAATACCAAACCCTCCGCTTTCAAAGCCCGCGCAAAACCCGCATTTTCACTCAAAAAACCATACCCCGGATGCACTGCCTCAGCGCCTGTTTGCTTACACAATTCGATGATGCGATCCATCCTCAAATAACTGTCAGAACTCGCCGCACCGCCCACGCAATAAGCCTCATCCGCATAACGAACATGCAACGCCTGAACATCGGCTTCGCTATAAATAGCCACTGTTTTAATGCCCATCTCCTTGCAAGTACGCATCACCCGAATGGCAATCTCCCCGCGGTTGGCAATCAATATTTTCTTAAACATGAGTAAGTGCAAATATCGCAGTCTGATTCGTGATTTACACCCCCCTCATGCAAGAATTACTATCCACCCGCCTTTTGATTTAACTTCGCAGCCTCATCGCGATGCAAAATTTCTCTAATTTGGTCAAACTCGTGAGGGCTGAATTTCAGCTCGATCTCAAAAAACCCGCTGTGCTGGCCGCCGCCCTATTGCAGATGGCCACGATGACCCTACTCGCGTTTCTATCACAACCCAATATCAACGCAAAAGTGTGGAGCAGCCTCTTTTGGATCATCCTAATATTCTGCACTTTACAAGCCATATCCAAAAACTTTCTGAGCGTAAACCGCGCACGATGGATCTATTTCAACCAGCTCTCCCCACCGCAAAATATTCTGTGGTCGAAAATGATTTATGGATGGTTCACAATGACCCTCCTCACCCTCGCCAACCTACTACTATTTGCGTTTTTTATGGGTTTCCCCATTAATCACCCCGCCGCCTACTTCTGTAATCTAACCCTCGTAATTGCAGGAATCGGTAGCATATTTACCCTCATCGGTGCCATAGCCACCAAAGCCAACCAAGCTGGATTTTTAGCCCCCGTGCTCAGCCTGCCCGTCATTCTACCCCTAATTTTAGTAGGAATGCAAGCATCCAATAAAACATTGAATCCGGTGCTTGTTTCGTCCGTTTGGAACGACATAGCGCTGGTAGGCGCACTAGACGGTTTAATCGTTGTGCTCGCAGTAATACTTTTCCAACCCCTTTGGAAGGATTAAAAAATTACTTGCCCGCCCAATCAAATAGAATTCTTACCGCCTCGTCCATGCCGGCATCCTCGCGATAGCGCTTCAACCAGTCCAACTTCTGGGCCTCTTTAATCGCATCGCCTTTTACCCCTTGCATATCCACGTCCAATGCCATCACCGTATCACAAATGCTGCGATACTTATAATCACGCAAAGGCTTGTCTTGTGCTCGAAGCGCGGCCTCTTGCTCCTCAAACTTCGACATATTCAATGAATACGTATACGATGTGCGGACCGCCGCCAGTTGCTTGGCACGCTGTTGAACCAACGAATAGTATGGGTTCTTTTGCAAACGCTTGGCCGATTGCTCAATCGCTTTCTTGCGCTGCGCCTCTTTGTAAGGGTTGAAAGGCTTGTAATCCGCTGCAGGAATTTTATCGTATGCCAAATGAAAATCCATCTCTTTTTCTCCCTGCTCGATGCCATCATACACGTCGGGCAAAACCACATCGGGCTCCACACCCTTTAACTGTGTTGTCCCACCATCGATGCGATAAAACTTCTGAATCGTAACCTTCAACTGACCGTAACCCCTTGGGAAAACCTCCGACATACCACCTTCCAAAGGAACAAATGTTTGAACGGTCCCCTTGCCAAAAGTGCTCTTGCTACCCACAATTACCGCTCTGCCATAGTCTTGCAATGCAGCCGCCAAAATTTCAGAGGCCGATGCACTATACGTATTCGTCAAAATCACAATCGGACCCTTATAATTCACATCATCGTCCTGATCCGCATAAACCTCAATCCCTCTCATGTCCTTCACTTGCACAATTGGACCCCGAGGAATAAACAATCCGCCCATTTCAATGGCATCCGCCAAACTTCCACCCCCGTTATTTCTTAAGTCGATGATGATTCCATTGGCACCTGCCTTCACCAATTTATCCATCTCAATCTTCATGTCGCCGGTGCAATTTCTACCCCTGCCACGCTGAGAAAAATCGGCATAAAAACTCGGCAAATGAATCAAACCAAAAGTCTTTCCAGAATATTTCAACAAAGCACTGCGCGCGAAGCTCTCCTCAATCACAACCACTTCTCTAACGATTGGAATCACAACCACACTGCCGTCTGGCTTTTTCACCGTCAAACGCACCTCAGTACCCTTTTTTCCGCGAATCAACTGAATGGCATCGTCCAACTTCATATCTACGATGTCCACTGGTTCTGCCGATCCTTGGGCTACTTTTAAAATCAAATCCCCCGCTTTCAATTCTCCCTGACGGTAACTGGCGCTACCAGGTACGATGCGTTCCACCTTCACATAGCCATCTCGCTCGGTAAGTGTGGCGCCAATCCCCTCCAATTTGCCCGTCATGCTGATATCAAAATTCTCCTTGTCTTCCGGTGGAAAATAGTTGGTGTGGGGGTCATAAATTTCGGCAATCGCATTGGCATACATAGAAAGTTGATCTCTGCGATCCATTTTTCTTAAACGTTTAAACCAGTCGACATAGAACTTTTTGGTTTCGTTACGCGCTTGTAATTCCAAGGTATCGTAAGGTTTTTGCTTGGCGATGCCGGCTGAATCCTTCAATTTCTTCTGGGCTTCTACTTTGCGCGACAGTCTTTCCATGGATTGAAACTGCAACCATTTCTGCCAATCAGCCTCTAACGTTTTCCAATCGGGTTGAAAGGCAACAACATCGTCATACACCGTATATGAATCGTCTGTTTGATAATTAAATGGTTGAGCGAGCGATGACTGAATCATCGGATCAAGTTGGTCCATTCGCTTCATCAAAAGGATCCACGTAGAATCAAAAAAATCAAACTTACCCGCTTGAATTTGATCGTCGATTGAAGTTTTATAGACCGATAATTTATCGATATCGCCTTGGGTAAAAAAGTGCTTGTCGCGATCCAAGTTATTAATCACGTTGGTGAAGATCTCTCCAGACAACTGATCATCAATGGCTTTGGGCTGATAATGCGCTTCGGAAAGCATGCGCATCAGGGAACCTAAGAAACCATCATTATCACCAAACTTCTTGTTGCTACAAAAAACAAACAAGGCCAACATCATCGACGTGGAGGTTAGGACCACCCATTTATTAAATCTCATACGTTATTTCTCTTCAAATTTCGATTACAAAAACTCTTCAATTCCTTACTAAACGAGCGAAAATCGCTGCTCTTATTTTTTTGGCAATGAGGGAGGGGGAGGCATTTGTCCACCAGGACCACCTTGACCGGGGATATTTGGCTGACCGGGAGCGCCCATTCCAGGACCGCCTTGACCAGGACCACCCATTCCGCCAGGACCACCCATACCACCGGGACCGCCTTGACCGGGGCCACCCATTCCAGGTTTACCTTTTCCGCCCATATTCTGCATTTTCATCTCAGGCAAAGGCTTGTAAAACTTGGATAATCCCAAAGTTTCAATCCCTTGATCAAAAACCAAATCAACAGGGATGCCTGCAGTTTCAATACGCTTGATATCCATCTGCAAAGGCGCACCAATTACCCCTCTGCCGTCTAACATCGCTGTCACAGCAGTCATATCGCCGTTGCCTTGTAAAATCAACAATTCAGCAGCCAAATCAGAAATTACCTGACGCATTTTCTCAACGTCAACTTTATACCATCTTTTTTCTGCGCCACCATCTTCTTGGGCTTTGCCTTTTTCTTCTACTACGATAGCGCCGCGTTGCAACAAAGTATTAAATGTGATCATGTTGGCTTTGCCATGGGCTGATGCCGCACCAAATCTCACGGAACGGAACACGCTAGCAACGAAAGTGACGTAGTAATCATCCAACGATCCTTCCAACTCCTTTTTATCGAACAATTGAGTCACCATATACAAACCCAAAACATCGGCTTTGCATTCTTCGATGGCAGAGTAATCGGCACCCAAAGCTTCTCTCACGGTGAGTTTAGGATTATTCACCACGCTTTTGATACCCAAACCGTGCGCCACTTCATGGAACATAACATTGGAGAAAAACGCATTAAAAGTGATATGTTTTTGCTGCGATGGCAAAATCACACGCTGAGAAATGGGAACAACCATATTCTCGAATTTTGCTTGCATGGTATTTTTCAACTGTGAACGACGTGTTCCAAAATTCTTCTGGATCCGCTCGTCGTTTGGTAAGTTAACAGCAATCGTTTTGCTGCCTGAATTGCAGTCACCACCATAATAAACGACATCAAACACAGCCAACTGACTCAAAGGTTTGTGCGTGCCGTCCATTGGCGGAAATCCGGGCTCATTCAACTGTATTTCTACTGCACCATTCCCAGCGTCTTCCACTGCTGAATTCAAATCTGGCTTGTATTCTGCAGAAACGGGCAAACCTGCCTGTAAACTCGGCAAATAGGCGACAAACTTATCCAACTTGGCACCCCATTCTTTGTCTCTCACCAAAACATAGGCTTCGTATGATGTTTTTTGACCCAATAGTTTGTCTTCATAATTCTCAATCGGTCCGATCACAAAATCCAAGTGGCCTTTCAAACCCAACCATTTGATATCACTTCCAATATAGTCGTCCATCATCAAAGCACCCATTCTCTCCCTCAAATACATCGCAAATTCCTTGTCTTCTTTCATGATTGCTTCTGAGGCTGCATGCATTTCATCGCCCAACTTCATTACATCCTCGCGATAAAATTCGCCATACTTCAAGGTCTCATACTGCTTACCAGAAGCAGTCGTAATTGGCATTCCCATCGGTTCTGGGAAAATTGGACCATCTTTATGCTTGCTTGGGTCAATCGGACCAGGCAGTTTAAAGTCGCGCACAACCGTATAGGGACTTTTGATAAACTCCATCATGTTTTCGTCTATCCCTTGCGTAGAAAAATCGCGGGGATAAAAATTCACGCCGTCTGGCTTTGGGCCGTAGCCCTTCATAAACGGTTCATTGTTATTCAATCGATCCCAAGGACCGTAATTGATTTCAGCAAATTTGCGTTCGGAAGAATCCTTGATACTTTTGAGAAATTGATCCTTATCGCCGTAAGTCTGCTTCCAGAAAATGCGATCTGCAATCTGGGCGGCTTTAATCAAGTGGGTAATGCATTCGCGTTCAGCAACCGACAACAAAGCGGTATCGGTTTTTAGTGCGAATTTTTTATACATCCCCAAACGTTGTGCGGCGATATTCTTGGTAGGCGCAACTTGTGTGGGAGTTGGAGTTTTCTTGTTGGCTTTACCCGACGATTGCGCGTAGGTAGGTGTAACTACGGCAGACAATGCCACAGTAAGTAAGATTGAGAATTTTTGTTTCATCGTAGAATACTTCAATTGAAATTTTATGCTAGAATTACAAACCTACAAGAATTTTGCCACAAGCGAAATACCCATTTGTTCCAATCAACGATTTAGAACCATCTTTCGTCGGCATTTTTTGATCCATTCTCACCAATCACTTGGTTTCAGGGCTCTTTTACACCAATTTTGCCCACACAAAAACAATCACCCATTGGCTTTTGTTAACCCCAAACACTGTAGCACATTGAAACCCATAGATTTTTCCAAATTTTATCAATTACAATCTGCTTTTGGCAATTTTGGCGGGAGCCTCTATTTGGATGGGAAACCCTTTCCATACAGTTATCTAGAACTATCCAAACCCACAGGAAAATACGTAGACCGAACCATCTTAAAAGCCATCAACTTATTAAGCACCAAAGGATTTATTCACTACGCCGGCAATGCTTGTAGCCCGGGATTACAATTTCCAGAAATCTCTAATTCAGGTCATGTCGCAATCGATGATGCAAACAACTGTGGAGTACAAATCATCAACGTGCAAGGAATGCCAACAATTTCCAATGCGGTAACAATTCCTGCCGAGCCCTTCATGAATTTAGAAATACGAGAATCGTGGAAATCCTTTGAAGATTACATTTCAAACATGAGTTCTAAATACCGTGTGCGAACCAATAAAGTACTCAAAACCACCGAAAATTATATCGTCCAGCCCCTTTCCATCCAACAAGCCAACGAATGGATTCCGCAGTGCGCTCAAATGCTCGGACATACCCTGAAAGACAAAACTTTAGCCATTTCTCCAAACATTTCGGCCATGTTACACGCGTTTGTTAAGACATTGAAGGAGGAATTTAAAATTTGGGGCTATTACAAAGACGGTACATTGTGCGGATTTATTACGGCAATTGAAAGCAATCATGGGACCTATGCGATGCATTTGGGTCTCACCGATGAGGCAGTAGAAGACTCTCTATACCAACGGATGTTGTACGATGTGATTCGCTATGGCATCGAAAATCAATCTCAATTTGTCTGTCTTGGCAGAACTGCCACCGAAATAAAAAGCACGATGGGCGCTGTACCTGTAGAAAATAGCTATCTGTTTTTCACCAAAGGCAAAATACTTATGTGGGTGATAAAAGGTTACAAGAAGTACTTCCATCGAACCAAAAGTTATCAAATCAGAAGCCCTTTTAAAGAGTAATTTCTACCGCCATTTAGAGCACTGTTAAAAGCCTTGCCTAAAATCTGTATTTTCGCATGGCTATGAAATCAAATCTTCTCGCAGTAATCATCGGTTTATGTACAACCCCTTTGTGGGCTCAAGATGCCGCCAAGGTCGAAACCAAAACCATCGACTACTCGATCAATAAAACCGGTAGTAGTTATTTTTTCACCCCAAGTAAAATTTTACAAGCCGCCCCCGTGGAAGACCAGTGCAAAACTCTTACCTGTTGGAGTTACAGCACACTCTCTTTGCTAGAAAGCGAATTGATCCGAATCGGAAAAGGACAATACAATTTAAGTCAAATGTATGTGGCTCGATGCGCCTACACCGAAAAAGCCAAAACCTATTTGCGCATGAACGGCAACCACAGCTTTGAACAAGGCGGTGAAGGTTGGGATATCCCTAACATCGTATCCAAATATGGCATCGTGCCAGAATCCGTTTACACTGGCCTTAAAAATGGCGCGACAAAACATGACCATAGCGAAATGATCGCCGTGCTAAAAGGATACATGTCGGCCCTGGTAAAGAGAGAACCCGGTACCTACTCCGAAAATTGGCTGCCCGCATTTGAAGGCATTTTGGACGCTTACCTCGGCCCCATCCCCAAAGAATTCACTTACGAAGGAAAGACATATACCCCACAATCTTTTTCCGCTGCTATCGGTTTAAACATGAATGATTACGTGGCTCTATCAAGCTTCACGCATCACCCCTTGTATAGCAATTTTGTGATTGAAATCCCCGACAACTGGTCGATGGATAGGGTCTACAACTTGCCATTGGATGAATTCACAAACACCGTTAAATCTGCCTTGAGCAAAGGGTACACTGTGGCTTGGGCTGCGGATGTCAGCGAAAAAGGCTTCTCCTTCCGCGATGGCTTGGCGATTGTTCCTGCGGATGAATCAACAATCAAAAAAATCGGAACCGATAATGTAGGTTTTAACGATGCGGGGGCTAAAAAAGAAGGCAATGCATTTTCTCAGCCTGTGGCGGAACTTGAAATTACCCCAGAATTACGTCAGGCCGCGTTTGACAAACAAACCACCACGGACGACCATGGCATGCACATATTGGGAATGTCGACAGAGAAAAACGGAGGCACCTATTTCTTGGTAAAAAACTCTTGGGGCACAGGAAATGCGCTCGGCGGATACTTCTATGTTAGCGAATCGTATTTCCGATACAAAACCATTTCGGTGATGTTGCACAAGGACGCCATCGACAAAGGAACTATCAAGAAGCTTGGACTTTAAGGAATATTAAACTTATCGCTTATCTTTGCGCCACTTTAAAATCATGATCATAGGCGTTCCAAAAGAAATCAAAAACAACGAAAACCGCGTGGCATTGACGCCCGCAGGTGCAAGTGAATTGATCAAACACGGTCACACATTGTATGTTCAAAAAACAGCAGGTGAAGGCAGTGGTTTTTCAGACTCTGAATATCAAGCCGCCGGCGCTACCATCCTCAACACCATAGAGGAAGTGTATGCCATCGCCGAGATGATCATCAAAGTAAAAGAACCCATCGAAAGCGAATACAGCTTGATCAAAAAAGATCAGTTGTTGTTTACGTATTTCCACTTTGCATCTTATGAGCCATTAACTCACGCAATGATTGAGCGCGGTGCAGTTTGCTTGGCCTACGAAACCGTAGAAAAAGCCGATCGCAGTTTACCATTGTTAATTCCAATGAGTGAAGTTGCCGGCCGAATGAGTATCCAAGAAGGTGCTAAATATCTTGAGAAGCCAATGGGCGGAAGAGGTGTTTTGTTAGGCGGCGTACCTGGTGTTAAGCCAGCAGAAGTATTGGTTTTGGGCGGTGGAATTGTTGGAACACAAGCAGCGAAAATGGCAGCCGGATTGGGTGCTCGTGTAACGATGATGGATATTAGCCTACCTCGTTTACGTCAGCTCGACGATATCATGCCTGCCAACGTAGAAACCATGATTTCTAACGAATACAACGTTCGCAACGCCATTAAAACCGCAGATTTGGTGATTGGTGGTGTGTTGATCCCTGGTGCAAAAGCGCCAAAATTGATCACGCGCGACATGTTGCCATCGATGAAAAAAGGTGCTGTGATTGTAGATGTAGCCATCGACCAAGGAGGTTGCTTCGAAACATCAAAACCTACAACGCATGCAGAGCCTTGTTACGAAGTTGATGGTGTTGTTCACTATTGCGTAGCTAACATGCCTGGCGCTGTTCCTTACACTTCAACCCTTGCTTTAACCAATGCTACCTTGCCTTACGCCGTTCAATTGGCTAATAAAGGTTGGAAAAAAGCTTGTGCCGATAGCAACGAGTTGAAATTGGGATTGAACGTTATCAGCGGAAAAGTAGTTTACAAAGGAGTGGCTGAGGCCTTCAATTTGGAATACACTGAGGTTGATTCTTTCTTGAACTAATTCTAGCATGACCAACTTGGTCAATTATCGCATTTACGGGGAAAATCACTCCCAACCCATTTACATTTTGCATGGCATTTTTGGTATGCTCGACAATTGGCATTTGGTCGCTCAGAAACTGTCCGAAAATTATCGGGTTGTTACTTTTGATGCCCGAAATCATGGAAAGAGCTTTCACGATGTCGATGCGAGTTACTCCGCCATGATTCAGGATTTGCGGGAGTTAATGATTCATTTGGGCGATGCCTCAGGCATCATTATGGGTCATTCGATGGGTGGCAAAACGGCGATGGCATTTGCGGATCGATTCCCTGAAATGGTAGACCAACTCATTGTGGTTGATATCGCTCCCAAACGCTATGTTCCAGGTCATTTAGGATATTTCCGTGCCTTCAAAGAAGTGCCATTGCATTTGCTCAATTCCAGAAAAGAGGCCGAAGATGCATTCTTGCCCTATGCCCCTGAAATGGGTGTGAGGCAGTTCTTGCTCAAAAACATCGAACCCTTGGCAGGCGGCGGATACGCGACGAAAAGCAATTTAGAAGCCATCGAAAATCACTACGATGAAATCATTGGCACGCTGGTTTTTCAGCAGGTTTTTTTGAAGCAGGCCGACTTTATAAGTGGTAGCAAAAGTGGGTATATCAAGGAATCAGACAAAGACGGAATTTTGCAACATTTTCCTACGGCCAATTTCCATGTGGTGGATAACGCAGGTCATTGGGTTCATGCCGAAAATCTATCGGGTTTCCTAGACTGCTTGATGCGTATTTTGCCGAGCGCTTAGGGCCTTCCATATTTTTACTTCGCATTGGGATTTTACTGCGGCTTTTGTACCTTCGCTATGTGTCAAGTCGATTTGTAGCAACCCAGAGTTTATTTTTCACGATACTTTTCAGCTGTATCGTTAATGTGTATGCTCAATCTCCAACCAAGGACACGTTATTACCGCCACCTACAAATATCAAAGCGCCATTGATTAGACCCAATTGGGTGAGTATTCACTTGGGTTCGGGATATCAAGGCAATGCGGGCAATTGGGCACAGCGATATGTTGGCACTGCGTTGTTTGATTTGGGGGCCGAATACCAACACAAGGAAAAGTGGTTAATTGGGTTCAGCTATGCTCCTTACACTGGGCGGACCGTCAATACGGATAGTTTGTACGGTGGGATTGTGGGTCCATCTCAAAATCTATTCGATATCAACGGAAATCCGGCGGTCATTCGCACCTATTTGCGGGGTTATAACGCGTGTTTGGTAGCGGGAAGAATGTGGGCAATCAGAGAGAGTAGCCTAAGTAATCCTAGAACTTGGACGATGAGCGTTGTGGTTGGTGCAGGTAGAATCGAACATTACACCAAGTTTCAGTTCGACAGGGGGCGGTTGCCTCAGTTGGAGAATGATTATACCCAAGGTTACGATGGGTATCGGAAGGGATTTTGTTTTTCTCAACAGTTCCGCTTGCAGTATTTGAACCCTGAAGCCCTCAGTTTTTATGTCGGCGTGGGCACAAATCAAGGAATCACAAAAGCCACAAGAGACTGGGATTTTGGCACTTTTCGCGCACCCAAAGTCACACAATACGATCTCGGCTTGAATTTTACGGGAGGTTTGATTATCCCTATTGTCATTAGGCAATCCGGAGTTATAAAGGACGCCGAATATTTTTAATCCATGGTGCTGTATAATTTAGCGATGCGATGTTATGCGATGGGCATCGGATTGCTGGCGCTATGGAATCCCAAGGCCAGGAAGTTGAGGGATGGTCAGCATGAAACGCTAGTTCGATTAAATGATGGGTGGTGGAAGGATGGTATTGCGCCGAAGGATTTGATTTGGATCCATTGTGCATCGCTGGGGGAATTTGAGATGGCGAAGCCCATTGCGGCCGCCTTGCAGGCGGCCTCTAGCCAACGGCATATTTTGTTCACGTTTTTTTCTCCTTCCGGGTATGAACATTCCAAGTTGGAATTGAATCAGTCCAAGGCATATTTGCCGTTGGATAGGCCAGGCAGCGCGAAGCGCTGCCTGGCGCAATGGAACCCCTCCGCCGTCATTTTCATCCGCTACGATTTTTGGTACCACTTCATCCAACAAACCCTACAACGTAAAATACCCTGTTACGCCCTTGGCGTTTCTCTCACCCCCTACCACTGGCTATTCAAAACCCTCGGTAAACCGTGGTTAACCCTACTCAAACAACTCAATGCCATCGGTGTCATCAACCCCAAAATGCACCGAATTGCCATCGAAAACAACCTCCAAAATACCTTTGTTTTTGGTGATACCAAATTCAACCGCGCAGTGGAAAGAACCCTTCAACCCACTTCCCTGCCGCTTCAATTACAAAACTGGCTGACCCAAAAACCCACGCTTATCCTCGGTAGTGCCTGGCAACCCGAAATCGATTTAATACTGCAGTTTTTTCAAAAAAATCCAGAAGTCCTTCCCCAAAGACAAATCCTCATCGCACCCCACAATATAAATACCTCATTTTGTGAAGCCATTCAAAATCAATGCATTGAGAAGATAAAAACGAACGCCCTTCGATTTAGCGAATGTTCCAATCTTATCCCATCATCCACCCAAATTCTTATCCTCGATACCATCGGACACCTCGCAGAATCCTATCGATACGGTAGCATCGCCATCATCGGTGGAGCCTTCGGAAAAGGACTCCATAATACCATCGAAGCCGCCGCCTTTGGACTCCCTCTCATCTTTGGGCCCAACCACCAAAAATTCCCCGAAGCCGAACAATTTATCCAAGCCGGATGCGGATTTTCCGTCAATAACCAATCCGAATTTGATCAAACCCTACTCAACCTTTTTCAGTCCTATATCCCCAATCAAACCCACCCCCTTGGCGTTGTTGCTCAATCCGTAGCCCAAAATCAAAAAGCGGATATTATCGCGTTTTGCGAAAGGTTGTCATAATGACATACACCAAAGCGCTTTAACTGACAAATTTTCGTCGTTCCTGCCCCAATAATCCATCCTTTTGTCCTTGGCACACAATTCGCCAAGTCAAAGCAAAATCAAAAAAATAATACTATGTCAATAAACGTAAAACCATTGGCCGACAGAGTTCTGATCGAACCTGTACAAGCCGAGCAGAAAACTGCTTCAGGAATCATCATCCCAGACACTGCCAAAGAAAAACCACAAAAAGGTACCGTAGTTGCTGTTGGACCAGGTAAAACCGATGAGCCCGTTACAGTGAAAGTGGGCGACAGTGTTTTGTATGGTAAATATGCAGGCACGGAATTGAGCGTGGAAGGCAAAGACTATCTCATTATGCGCGAAAGCGACATTTTAGCAATCATCTAATTGATAAAAAAGAAAAATCATGGCAAAGAAAATAGACTTTAATCTGTCGGCCCGCGATGGCCTAAAAAGAGGCGTTGACGCCTTGGCAAATGCTGTTAAAGTAACCTTGGGACCTAAAGGTCGCAATGTTGTAATCGACAAAAAATTTGGTGCTCCTCACATCACAAAAGATGGTGTTACCGTAGCCAAAGAAATTGAATTGGTAGACCCAGTAGAAAACATGGGTGCCCAAATGTTGAAGGAAGTAGCAAGCAAAACCGCGGATGTTGCTGGTGATGGAACTACAACTGCAACAGTATTGGCCCAAGCGATCGTAACAGGTGGTTTGAAGAACGTAGCTGCCGGTGCGAATCCTATGGATTTGAAGCGCGGTATCGACAAAGCGGTGATCGCTGCGGTGGGAAAATTGAACGAAATGACCCAAGCGGTAGGTGACGACAATAGCAAGATCGAGCAAGTAGCGACGATTTCTGCCAACAACGACAGCACCATCGGCAAATTGATTGCTGAGGCGATGAAGAAAGTAGGTAAAGACGGCGTAATTACGGTTGAAGAAGCAAAAGGTACCGAGACTACAGTTGATGTAGTAGAAGGTATGCAGTTTGATCGCGGTTACTTGAGTCCTTATTTTGTGACAAATACCGAAAAAATGGAAGCCGACCTAGAGAACGCTTTCGTTTTGATTTACGATAAGAAGATTAGTAGCATGAAAGACTTGCTTCCTGTATTGGAAAAAGTAGTTCAGACTGGAAAGCCTTTGGTAATCATTGCTGAAGACATCGACGGTGAAGCGTTGGCTACTTTGGTGGTAAACCGCATCCGTGGTGCCCTCAAAATCGCTGCAGTGAAAGCCCCGGGATTTGGTGATCGCAGAAAAGAAATGTTGCAGGATTTGGCCATTTTGACTGGCGGTTCTGTAATTAGCGAAGAGCAAGGCCGCAAGTTGGACGATGCAACCATCGAAGACTTAGGAAGAGCTGAGAAAATTACCATCAACAAAGACAATACAACCATTGTAAATGGTGCTGGAGATTCAGCGGCAATTGCTTCAAGAGTTTCTCAAATCAAGGTACAAATCGAGAATACCACTTCTGATTACGACCGTGAAAAGTTGCAAGAGCGTTTGGCGAAGTTGAGCGGTGGTGTTGCAGTATTGTACATCGGCGCAGCTACTGAAGTTGAAATGAAGGAAAAGAAAGACCGCGTAGACGATGCATTGAACGCAACCCGTGCTGCCGTTGAAGAGGGAATTGTACCAGGTGGTGGCGTGAGCTTAATCCGCGCGATTGCTGGTTTGGAAAACTTAAAAGGCGAAAACGAAGACGAGAATACTGGTATTCAGATCGTTCGCAGAGCTTTGGAAGAGCCTTTACGTCAGATCGTTGCCAACGCCGGTGGCGAAGGTAGCATCGTAGTTCAAAAGGTGATGGAGGGCAAAGACGACTTCGGTTACAACGCCAGAACTGAGAAATACGAATACTTGATCGCTGCGGGTGTAATTGATCCGAAGAAAGTATCTCGTGTTGCTTTGGAAAATGCGGCTTCTATTGCCAGCATGATCTTAACAACCGAGTGTGTTTTGAGCGAAATCAAGGAAGATGAAAAAGGCCATAGCCACGGACCAGACATGGGCGGCATGGGCGGAATGATGTAATTCATTCTTTCAGATTCTAATAAGAATTCAATACAATGCAGGATTCAACTCCTTGCAGGGATTAAAAAGGGCCCCGTCTGTGACGGGGCCCTTTTACTTTCTCAAAAACCTATGGGCGATTAAGCCACGATCAAATCCACCATTCATTTATTGCCGATATCCGAATTCCACCCCCCAATTCTAGCATTTCCGTATCTTTGCAGTATGGGAAGAATCATGGGTATAGATTATGGCAGCAAGCGCACTGGCCTGGCCGTAACAGATCCCCTCAAAATGATCGCCCAGCCCCTGGAAATGGTGTACACGGCGGACTTGAAAATGTATCTCGACTCCTACCTGTACGATGAAGAGGTGGAATCGTTTGTGGTTGGAATGCCTACCAATCTCAATGGAACCGATACCGATGCCACCCAGCCCGTAAAGCAATTCATTGAAGCACTCAAAAATGCTTACCCCCATATTCCTGTCGATACGATTGATGAGCGTTTAACCAGCCATGAAGCACAACAAAGCATCATCGCCTCTGGGGCAAAAAAATCGCAGCGACAAAACAAAGGACTCATCGATGCCGTGAGCGCCGCCATCATCCTCCAAACCTACCTACAGAAAATTTCATGATACTGCCCATTTACGCCTACGGAATGCCCGTACTCCGCAAAAAAGCTGAAGACATCACGCCACAATACGAAGGACTCGACACTCTGTTGAAGAACATGTTTGAAACCATGTACGATAGCAGTGGAATTGGTTTGGCTGCCCCGCAAATTGGCTTGCCCATCCGTTTGTTTATTGTGGACGGAACCGACATTGAAGACGATCCGAGCACCAAAGACTTCAAGCAGGTATTTATCAATGCGCAAATTCTGGAAGAGTTCGATACCCCATGGGAATATGAGGAAGGTTGCCTTTCCATCCCTTTTGTGAGAGCCAATGTGAAACGCAACGCCAAAGTCACCATTCAGTACTGGGATGAAAATTTCCAAGAGAAAACCGAAACCTACGAAGGCATGGCCGCAAGAATTATTCAGCACGAATACGATCATATCGAGGGCATTCTATTCACAGACAGGATCCATCCCCTCAAGCGTAACATGCTGAAAAAGAAGCTTCAGAACATCTCACACGGCATCGTGAATGCGCCTTACAAGATGAAATTTCCAAAAAAATAGTGTAGCTTGCTATCACTTGTAGCTATGCGACCCTATCTCGCCATCCTGAGACCCAACAACATCCTGCTCACCCTTTTTACCCAAGGGGTTTTCATGATTGCGGCTTCTAGAACTAGCTATTTCAACATCGATTGGTCAAATATCATCTGGCCCGAATCACTATTAATCATCCTCACATGCTGCTTAACTGCCGCCGGCGGGTATATCATCAATGATCTGTTTGATGTAGAAACCGACCATATCAATCGCCCGAACAAAAGGATTCTCAAGCGCGATATTTCGCACAAAGCCGCCATCGTTTATTACATCATCCTAACCGCACTCGGTCAAATCTGCGGTTACTACGCCGGCCTGGGTATTGGATTGTTCGCCTCTGCCATTGCGGTGCTGCTCTATTTCTATTCTTCCGATCTCAAGGCGATGGGCTTGCCGGGCAATTCACTCATTGCTTTTATGTCGGGCTCGGTCATTTACATCGCCTCCCGCGGCATCCATGAAATTAACTCCGCCTATTTTGCTGAATACGCTTTTTTGGCTTTCCTGCATACTATGGCAAGGGAATTGGTGAAAGATGCAGAAGATATCGAGGGCGACAAAGAGCAAGGATCCGAAACATTTCCGATACTGTACGGCACCAGAAAAACGAATATTCTCAGCAATGTAATTTTGGCCCTAATTGTCATTTTCTTAGTTACAGCCGCCTATTTACTTTCGATAGAACCTTTTTTCAATGTCAAATCGACCATCGAAATCCATCGCTTTGTTTACCCAGCATTTTTGGTATTGGCCCTTGTCCCCATGATACTCAAATCCATGTGGATGATTGGCAAGGCAAACAACAAACGCGATTACAAGAAAATTAGCAAATGGCTCAAACTGACAATGCTGGTTGGATTAATTAGTGTGTTGTTTTCAGCACCGTAATTGTGCACCAACCGGATATCAACTCTCATCCAGCGGCTCTCATCACATTTACTACTCTCTCTCAGCCCAGGCCTCCGCAATCGCCTCAAACTCCTCGTACCAAACCGGACCCATTTTCCGTGTGAGTGCCTCTTTTAAAAAGCGGTAAACCGGCACTTTCTTCTCTTCGCCTACCCTGCACGCATCGTTGCACAAATTCCAATGGTGATAGTTCAGGGCCATATACTCCCCATATTGCTTGGCGCGAATGGGATACAAATGACAGCTCATGGGCTTTCTAAACCAAGTTTTATTGTCGAAATATGCCTTTTCGATGGCACAACCCGCAATCCCTACCTCATCGTAAACCACAAACAAACACTCGCCGGTAGGACGACAAACGGTCACCAAGTCACCATCGCGATCGGTTTCATGAAAGCCTTGCGCATCGAGCAAAGCCAAGCCTTCCTCGCCCATAAATGGCTTCACATGCTCCAATTCCTTTTCGATGATTTCCAATTCGCTCGCTTCCAACGGAGCACCGGCATCGCCGTGAACACAGCACGCGCCCTTACACAGCGAAATCTGACATTCAAATTTTTTCTCTAAAATATCCTCGGAAACCAAGGCATTTCCTACGATAATCATAGGGCTAACAAATTACTCACCCAGATATTTTTTCCAGCCTTCTACCTCCAAACGATCCGCTTTGCCCAACACCTCGGACTTCATCGATTCTTTGAAATCCGCCACACGTTTTGCCAAATCTTTATCCGCCACACTCAATATCTGCGCAGCGAGTATCCCCGCATTCTTGGCACCATTGATAGCAACCGTAGCCACAGGAACTCCCGGAGGCATCTGAACAATGCTATACAAGCTATCCACGCCACTCATTGATTTTGTATGAACAGGAACCCCAATCACCGGCAAATGCGTAAATGAAGCCACCATACCAGGTAAATGGGCTGCACCACCGGCACCCGCAATAATCACTTCCAAACCACGATCGGCCGCAGACTCTGAATATTCCATCAAACGTTTTGGAGTCCGATCCGCACTTACTACCGTTAATTCGTATTCCACACCCAAAGCATCCAAAATACTTGCTGTATCCTTCATAACTGGTAGGTCGCTATCGCTTCCCATGATAATACCTACTTTTTTCATTGATTGATAGATTTAACTGCAAAGTTCGACAAAAAGGAGACAAGTATATAACCAAAATAATAAACGATTACGCCGGTGCTACCAAAAAGCAAGCAAGGAACTGTCATTACCAGCAAAATCATTTTGTACTTCCCCAAGGGGTCATTTTTAACTCTTTTCAACGACAGCATAGGGATCTCGCTGATCATCATATACGAAGCCACCAAAGGCATGTATAACCAAACGTAGTAATTTGAGAACAACCCGGAAAGATCAATCAAAGGCTTTTCGAGGATCCAAATGCTTCCAGAATGACCCAAAGTGTAACTCATCCAAGCAAAACTGGCAAGCGCCATCCCCGTCATTGGTGTTGGAATCCCAATAAAACCTGTCGTTTGTCTTGTATCGATATTAAACTTCGCCAAGCGATAGGCCGCCGCTAAAGGAATCATCATCCAGATGTATTGATTGATGCAAAACACACCGGTAGGACAATATCCATTGTATTCCATCAACGATTTCCAAATCAGTCCGGGCAGAACGCCAAAGGTGACAACATCAGCCAATGAATCCAACTGCTTGCCCATCTCGCCAGCAACGCCCAACTTTCTGGCAGCTAGACCATCAAAAAAGTCCAAAAACGCACCGAGTAACAAGCACACAAAGCCCATCCATTCCAGGCCTTGTATTACAAACGCAATTCCCAACAGCCCACAAGCCAAATTGCCTAAGGTGATGAGATTTGGAATCTCCATGACCATTGATTTGATACTATTCTTCATCTTTTACTAGATTGATTCGGAATCCCAATTCTGCGAAAATTGAACTCATATCGCCGCCAATAGATTTCCCAAGGTAATAGGGCAATCCCGTATTTTGAAAATACCATTTTCCCGTTGACATATCTTTTCGATATCCCACATTGAATGTCATTGAGAATTGATTCACAAAACGCCTTTCAATACTCAAATACCCCGCAGGCATCCACTCTCTGCTCTGAATGGTTTGATTGCCATCGGGTCTTGGATTTAAAACATTCAAGGAAGGTGGCGTGTATTTAATTCGCTCTATTTGATACCACGCTCTACCGCCAATGCCAATCACCCATTTGTTTTGATTGTTGCTATGAAACAATAGATCAGCAGTAAAGGTCCGGGCACCGAAATTAAGTCGCTCACCATTCTCACCAGAAAAAATATCTTTCGACTTTCCGCCGCCGCCAATCGCTAAACTAGCCCTAGATGAATGTGCCACCATCTGAAACATTTGATAACTGAACACATTTGGATTGGACACTGCATATTGGTTATCGGCAAAATGGCTCACCATGGCTGATGTCATCATTTGAGGCATCAACAATCGATTGGCTCCAACGGAAACATATCTTGAAATCAATGCATTGTCTTCAAATTCCCAAGGCTCATCCTCGTCACCATCGTCTTCATTGGTGTAATCATGTACCAAAACAAAGTTGAACTTCTTTGGCAACTCCTTTAATTGTGAGTCCTTGGTCTGTAAATCAAACAACAACATATTGTCGTCTACCGTTTCGTACAAAGCCTTTACTTCGGCGTTTATGATCGAGTTATTACTTAGATTTTCGGCACAGATATCACCGTCGCTATCCTTATCTTTTACATAGAAGATACCGATCGACAATACCGAGGTATCGTTTTTAAAGTATCGAGTTCTCAACCTTGTGAGCATGCTATTGTACTCAAACCAACCACAGTCTTGTTGCTGCTTTGCCAACGATGTGTGGCAACGTCCAAACTGACCGTAGAATTTATCTTGCGGGTTTTTGTTCAACAAGGCCACCATGTTTCTATACATATGTTCTTCGCGCCAGGTATATTGCTGTGCGGTGTTATCCAATGCCTCCCACTGTTGCCATTCTTTAAGTTGCTTGAAAACTTTCACGTATTCAGCATAGTCCGATCCAAGCCAATTTTTCCATGCAACGCAGGAGTCCACAAAAGGGCCATCGGCAGCACCGTATTCTTTGAGCCAATTTATCAAATAGGCAATATTCTCATATTCTTCGTCTTCAGGCCTAGATTCAATCAACGGATTAAATTCTTTTTCAACCCATTCCTTCCCTTTCCCGTTTGATGACTTAACCACAGGATAAACAGACGAAAGTGCTACGCTATCTACCATGGCCATTGAAGTTGCAGTATCTTTTATAACATCTGCAGACTCCGATGTTGTTGTATCCACTGAGGTAGAAACATCATTCTCATCTTCATCTTCGTAAAAATTTGAAATTCCATCGGTAAGGATTGAATTGGCCGCATTTCTGGCCAGGTAAACGCCCGCCGCCAGCTCCGCTGGCGGCACACCCCGGCGCTTTAAAATATCGTACAACCAAAGAACCGACATATCGTAGAAACGCTCCACATCCAGTCCGTGAACCTTGATCTGCTCCGATGCCGGCAATGCCCTGTTCCACAAAGCAATGCTATCGAACAAATTCATGTAATGCTTGGAACTTGTTGCCATCAAATACAACTTCGCAACCGAATCCTCCTTGGTGAAATAACGCTCCATGTAATAAGCCCGGGTTGGACTTAACTCAATCACAAAATTCCTTACCCCCGCATTCTCATGCATCATTCGCAAGAATCTGTATTCGGCCACAGAATTGAATTTGGAGTAAAAATGATTCTCCCCCGTTAAAATCACCCTTGCACTTTTGGCACGGTTAGATAGTAACTGGACCGCATCCGTTTGATTAAAATTACTCGACGAAAAGTCGAATTTCACCCCCATCGGCAAAATCGGTAACTCCTGGGCCATCAAAGACGATACCGCCATCAAAGCCATAAATCCAAACAATTTTTTCATCGTACTACCCTCCTTTTATTAGATTTAGTTCCGGCCTCACTAGCATAATCAACTACCGCAGCATCGTCTTTACTGGTAAAATCAAATCGATAACAATATCCGATTTCAGCCGACATAAACAGCCCGGTATTCTTCAACCCACCATTGGAATTCATTGCAGATCCTTGGTAATTCCAAGTCTTTTTGCCAAAATCCCAGCCATACCCAGCAGATCCTCTCGCATAAAAATTGCCAAATCTCAAAGCGGGAGTAACTGATAATCCATAAACATATGCAGGATTCGCCACCTTGAAACTCGGTTGATCCTGATTGATAAACCCGCCGCTAACACCCGTGAAATTCTTCAACTCATGTCGAACATAGCCTGTGTATCCTCCAACGCCCAAAGTAAAATGCCTTCCCATTGGAAACTGATTTTCATCGTACCACAACATATAAGTACTTCTCATATTTGGGTTTACCAATGGCGATGACTGCGTAATTACCAATCGATCATTTTTAATCACCCTCTTTGCACCCTCTTCACCACCACTTGTATATGACACACCCAATGAAATACCCTGACTTTGTATCATCCCAATTTCAGACAAACCTTCGGACCGCAATACAGAATTCAATTCACCCAATTTCAATCGGTTCAAACCGTACACATAGTTCATTTCAAACGAAGCATTGTAGCCACGTAAAAAGTTTGAATTCCTGGAGCTATATCTGCTATAATCATCAATGATTTCAGCCATTGCCGTATCTTGGTCAGGAGAAGTTTCGTCATATAATGGCAACGACAAAAAGACCGTTCCCACCATCAAACGATCTGTAATTTCATAACGACTTAATCGCTTCAACAAAACAATTGGATGGGCAGAATCTCCCAATTCCGTTTCCATTCCAAAAGGTTCATCAATCACGGCGGGTTCGTTCGATGTAGCCGCAGTATCAGTCGCAAATATGAAAAGAGTTGGATTCACTTTCAGATTTCTACCCATACTCATGGAATCATTTTTATTGGAAATCAATTCAGGAGTTAATTCAAAAGGATCCTCTGGAAACAAGAAAACCCTGAGTACAGAATCCTTTTTCACGCCAGCATTCAACAATCCACTCAATAGGCTGGGCATTGAATTTAACAGATATCTCGACCTATCAATACACTCTCTGTAATCGTCAAGAAGCACCAAAACTCTGCCTTTCTCTTTTGAAATAGTCTGTATTTGATAGTCCCTGTAAATAAAAGCTTCGTAACCATTCCTCGAACCACGATTCATTACACTTTGAACCACTTGCTTTGCCGATGGAATTTGATGAATCAACGTTTTGTTGGTATTGAAAGTAGAGGTGGCATAATCACTCAATTCCAATTCAAGCTCTTGAACTCTTCCCAAAAAAGGAATCAGCTGTCGGAACATCTCCCTATTCTCTGCTGGAATCCAGTTTTCCAAATCCCTGGCGATAAATGGCAGACTGTCGCGCAGCGAAGTAATCGTTGGAACACTACCAAATGCTGGTTCAATACCAAATTCACTACTCGAACTTTCGTCGGACGATTCGGATGATTCGATTGAACGAACATTTGATTGAACACCAAAACGATCTTGCCAAACCCTATCCCACATAGCCGAAGAAACCATCGCCTTGGTGGCTTCTACCTGTGTCCTAATGGTTGTAGGCATAACGACTCCACCAAACGTGTCCGTTTGCAATCCTACGGTTTTATCCTCAGGGAAAAGCGAATTCAATGCTACTGCCAAGGCCCATTCGTATTCTTGATCAGGATAACTTAGCATTTCGGAATTTTCTTGTCTACCCGATTCGTCCTCGTTGTCTAAAAAATCCGCACCATAACTGAGCGATTCAAATCGAATCTTTTCCAAAACACCTGGTTGCTTTTTCTGATAATCGCGCATCGACAAAAAGAGGGTCTCGGGAAACTCGATATCGTCCTTCCAAGCCACACGCAAATAATCCATGTGAAGAGAATCAGGCTGACGCAAATATTGTTGCATTAGCACAATCTGAAGTTTATGCCATGGCAAATACACAACATCAAAGCGAGATAAATCACCCGTTTTAACCAAGGTCGTTAACAATTCTGAAGCCTGCAATCTAAATTTGGTATTGCTAAAATCTATCAATGTTACCCGTCGATAAAGACTATCCACAAAAACAGGTCCTTGATAAACTAGCTCTTTTGTCGCATTCGTATCAATAAACAAGGAAATATTGGTTGTATCAACCTGCGGCTCAGGACTAGACCACTGGGCACCTAGAGGTGAAATCGATCCAATTTTTGCGAGCGTTAAACAAATCACCAGTTGCCAAAGCCTCCGGCCGATTCGTGATTTTTGTTTCACCATTTTTATCAAACGAGATTTAAGACTTGTTCTTTGATTTGTTCCAATTTTTCTTTCATCTGCACCACAGCCTGTTGCATTGGAAAGTAATTGCTTTTCACACCCATAGTATTCATTTCTCTACCAATTTCTTGGGCGATAAAATTCAATTTTCTACCCAAGGGTTCCTTTTGTAGGCAGGTTCTAAAATAATCCAAATGCTGCTGCAAACGCTGCTTTTCCTCCGCAATATCCCACTTGTCGAGGTACATTAAAATCTCCTGTTCAAAGCGATTGTTATCTCTCATCTCCGACGATACATGGTCGGCCAATTGACCATAAATGCGATCGCGCAAGCCTTGCTTGCGCGGCTCCTCGTGAACCGAAACCTCATCTAAATCCAATTGGATCGACTCAACCAATGACAGCAATTTTACACCTGTAGCCTTTCCCTCTTCCATTCTAAACTGAACCAACATATCCGCCGCTTGCAGCGTTAAGGCCACAATGGCCTTTTTTACTTCATCTTCTACACCGCGTTCCCCTGTTTGAATGACCTCTGGAATGCGAATGATATCGCGGATTGGATCGCGGAACTCCACCCCCAAGGCACCACTCAATTCCTGATACTTATCCAAATATGCTTTTGCCAAACCCACATTGATGTGAATCTCCTGATCTTCCGCCTTAACATTGGGAAAAGTGATGGAATAAGTACAAGTAATTGTCCCTCTTTCCAACTTTTCACTCAACAACCTACGTATTTGAGGGTCAATCTCATACAAAAATTTCGGCAAACGCAAATCCGCCTCAAAATACCGTCCGTTCAACGCCTTAACCTCACAAACTGCGAGCAACGAAGGCGTTTCCATTTGGGCCCTTCCGAAGCCCGTCATACTCTGAATCGAATTATCCATGCTAATTCAAGCGAAATTAACCCTTAATCAACAATTTTGAATCACCCATCCACCAACAATTAATTAACTTTGTACAACTTTGATGAAAGCACGCGCATTTTTAATCCTCCTTACCGCCACAACAGTTCTTTTATGGCGATGCGGTGGCAATACCGAAACCCAAGTTCCCACTGATTCCGCCACAACCGAGTCGGGCATCGTTACCCGGAAAATTTCAGGATTTTCGGCCGACAATGCCTATCAAAATATAGAAAAACAATTGGCCTTTGGCTTTCGTATTCCAGGTACCGCTGCCCACAAAAAATGTGCAGATTGGCTTTTTAAGGAACTTCAAAATACCTGCGATACCGCCTATTTTCAAACTGGCGAAGGCAAAGCACCCAAAGACGGTAAGAAAATCCCCATTTATAACATCATCGGAAGCGTAAATCCGCAAGCCAAAAATCGCATGATCATCGCTTCGCATTGGGATAGTCGACCTTACGCAGATCAAGACGACCAAAAACAAACCGAGCCCATCCTCGGAGCAAACGACGGGGCCAGTGGCGTGGGAATCATCCTTGAATTGGCGAAAAATCTCAAAACGCAAAAACCCGATTGGGGCATCGATTTCATACTTTTTGATGCCGAAGATCTGGGCATTTCCGAAATCGAAAACTCATTCTGCCTCGGCAGTCAGTATTGGGGTAAAAACCCTCATATTCCAAATTACAAGGCTAGTTTCGGCGTCCTTCTGGATATGGTTGGCGGCAATAACGCTCAGTTTATGTGGGAAGAAAATTCCAACAATTACGCCAACTGGATCCTTGTCCATACCTGGCAAATCGCACAAGAATTGGGCTACGAAAACTACTTTCCTTTGAAACTCATTGGAGCCATCACAGACGACCATAAATACGTTTATGAGGCCACCAAAATTCCAATGATCGATATCATCCAGTACAACCCCAATAGTGGATTTGCACCCTTTTGGCATACCCACGATGATAACATGGATGCCGTGGACAAGCGCACTTTGAATGCCGTTGGAAACACCATGCTCCACCTGATTTTTAATCCACCCGCATCATTATGAGTCAATTCCCAACCCTAAAAATACTGGCTTTCGCCGCCCACCCCGATGATGTAGAATTGGCCGCATCAGGGACCCTAATGAAGCATATCAACATGGGACATGCCTGCGGAATCATCGATTTAACTCGCGGCGAGTTAGGAACAAGAGGTTCGGCGGAATTGCGTGATCAAGAAGCTGCTTCAAGTGCAAAAATTATGGGCCTTACAGTTCGCGACAACCTGAATCTTGGCGATGGTTTCTTTGAAGAAAATGAAGAAACATTACTGAAAGTGATTGCTGAAATTCGCAAATACAAACCCCAAATTGTGTTGGCCAATGCCATTTCAGATAGGCACCCAGACCATGGCCGTGCCGCCTCACTCGTTTCACGCGCTTGCTTTTTGTCTGGCCTTCCCAAAATTGTTTGTGATCACGAGGGGATGAATTTGCCAGCGCATCGACCGAAAACAATTTACAATTACATCCAAGATCGGA
>ENA-OUVC01000128-OUVC01000128.1-marine-metagenome-genome-assembly--contig:-NODE-128-length-53320-cov-5.046335_pt1 | contig 53320 bp, 50 predicted proteins | sample MGYA00248622_ERZ508571 | MGnify/ENA primary metagenome ERZ508571 (study PRJEB26236, sample SAMN06267175) | marine metagenome | isolation source: Columbia River Estuary | place: USA:Columbia River Estuary... | reverse complement strand
GAACGAGAAGTGTTTGGTGGAGAGAAGTGAGTAGAGAATTACAAGTGAAAGCGCCGCACCAGCTAAGCCGAGATAATTCCTTCTGGGGTTTGAAGCGAAGAGTCTCGCGGAGACCACCAATGCGCAGCTAGCTATGAGAAGCAGAATAATTCCGCTGCCGAGGTAGCTGAAACCCTCGACATCTCCGAACAGTTCCTTTTGATTGAACAGAAAGTGCGACCATCCAGATGAATAGTCGGTTGACACATCTACGAACGACATTGGTTGCCATCGAAAAATGTAATTCCAGCTTTCAGGAGTGATGTCCGAATCGCCAATGAACAAATTCAGGCCAAGGGCCGCATAGCCGCTGGCAATGAGTGTGTGGAAAAGGGCGGTTGCCACGCAAAAGAAGTGTTTGATCAACACCGAGGGTTGGCTGGTGAATGCTGACCGTTTACGAATAAGCGACGCCACCCAAAACATAAAAATCATTGGCATGAGGTAGGCATGAATGAGTGCTGTTGCGCACATCAACACCGCCCAGCCGGTTGTTCTGATGGTTGGCGAAAGATAAAGGTGAAGAGCGGCAAGTAAAACAAAGTGCCCAGCCAAAGCCATGTGCCCGTACCCCTGGTGTACGAGACGGTAAATCAGGGCCGGTGAAAGAACAAGAAACGTGGACGCGATGATCAGTTGTGTTCGATGAACGAGGAAGCGCTGCAGCACCTTGAATGCAAAAAGTGCCTGCAAGACGAAACACAGCCACAACCAAATTCCGAAGTATTGAAAGGTGTCGGGAAGAAGCGCACGAAGGTATTTACTGATGAACGCACCGAGTGGAAGCGAATCGGTAAAGACAATCGAACTGGAGTACTCCATCCCGAGTTTTGGGTTGTTTCCAAGTGGCCATTGCCAAAGCGGAGTTTCTCTAAAGAAGCGCCAACCCGAGTAATGCTGGGCGGCATCGCCGTTCATCAACCACGAGGTGTTGGTTGGGTCGATAATGCGCCCACCGGTGACATAAATGAATACCGCTGTACCCACTATCAAGGAGTAAACCCACTGCAGAATGGGTGCGGGTAACGAGTATGAACCCTTAAGGGGCGATGATGACGAAGCCGTCGACTTCGGCTGCTCGCACTCCTGATTGTTCAAAGTTGCTTGTTCCAAATCTGCGAAGGATCTCCTCGGACATCGGGTTCGGAGGATAGTTGGTCAGGACATAAAGGGTATCGGAACGAAATTGAAGGCGGTTGATTTCGGATTGCTGCTTTGCCACGAGGGCGGCGAAGGCTTCGTCGCTTACGCGGGCCATGCCTGCGGCGTTGGATGAAAGACCCCACGAGTCGGCGTAGAGGGCAAAGTCGAACCAGTGCGGGTCGAGGTTGAGTGGGGGCACAGTTTCGAGGCGCTTGTATTGCGGGCCCAATTTGTTCCAAAGCGGCGATGTTAAGGGGCTCTGATACGACGATGTCGTGAATCGTTCCCGTGTTTCGCTGATGGATGTACGCATGTCGAAAAATTGCACACCAAGAAGCGCGAGCAGAAGTGTTACACGTAGCCATTGTTTGCGAACGAAGAATGCAAGAGATGCGAATGCAATGGTCATTAGAAGATATACCAGGACCCACGAATAGCGATCCACTGTTCGGAAGGACTGAAAAATCTGAGCGAGCACTGGTGGCGGGTTATAGGAAACGAGCTTTCGCGAAGCAAGCCAGATGTCAGGTGAGAGCGAGAATGCAAACAGCAGAATCGCGGAAATGATCAATGCGGTTTTGCGTGTGTTGATGGCTTTGCGGGAGCGAATGAGAAAAACAACAACCAGCGGCAAGAGAATGAGGGTTGCTACGCCGAGAAATGAAACGTTCTCCACAAGCCCGCCACCGGAGGAGATGTCCGGAAATAAAGATGACCAAGAGAAATTATTGACCGTTGCCATCGGGTCGATAAACGTGGTTAGCGTCGCGCCAACGTAGGCATCCCCTCCATCGGAGCCCGCCGACATGAAGCCGCCAACAAACCAAAAAATGCCTATTGATGCGGTGAGCACTGAGCCAATATGCAATGCCGATTGCTTCAGGGAGTTCAGTCGGCCACGGATGTTCGCGCTTGGGTGTGTAGCCACTGAGACAACGAAGAATGCGAACACCATGCTGAAGAGGTAAACGTGGATCAGTATTGAAGCGCAGCAGAGCAACAGCCACGTGCGCTGGCGGTGCTGGGGTTGCAGCACAAGGTGCATGGCCCAGAGCACGAGAAATTGGCCACAGAGTGCTAAATGACCATTTGCCCCAACACTAAATCGAAACAAAAAGCATGGGGCGATGACGAAGAACACCGATGCGAGATGGGCAGACGTTCGGTCGTCCATCCAGTGTTTGAGAAGGCGAAAGGCAAAGACCGTTTGCAGGACAAAGCACACAAGCACCCATAGACCGAAGTATTGAAACGCATTCGGTAATAAGAAGTTGAGAAATTTAAAAGGAATGGCAAGAAGGGGGATGGAATCGGTGTAGACCACCGACGACGCGAACCCTGTTCCAAGGTTTGGTGAGTTGCCAATTGGGAACTGCAAGATGGGCGTGCGCCGAAAAAACTGCCATCCAATGAAGTTTGCGTCCGAATCAATACCAAAGAGCCACTTATTGTTTGATGGATTAAGTATCTTCCCGCCGGTGAGATATAGAAATGAACAAAAGCCGATGATGGTACTTATTGCGAGATCTGGCAGCGAGCGGCGCCGCTGCAGCAGCGTGGCAACCATTAGTGCGGCTGCCGTGCCCACTGGCGAAGAGATCGCCTAATGGGAAGCAACTCTAGAAGTGTTTTGATGCCCGTAAATACTCCAATTTTTGAGCCCGAGACATCGTGCCATTGCTGCAACGGCAACTCGATGATGTGGCCATTGCCGTCTTTCGCTATTTCAATGAACATTCTTCCAAGTAACTCAACATCAAAACCCCATCTTGATACGAAAGGACGGGAAAGTGAACGTTGCAGTTGTTTGGAAGCAGTAAATGCTTTTGCTCCACACTGAGTGTCATAAATCGGTTGCTGAAGAATGATGGATGCAAACGTGGCAAAGACACGGCCTGTGAAGTGCCGCGTGGTTGTGCGATCAATACTTCTACCCAACAGGGCAACCCGAGACCCGACGACACCAATGCGAGAGGGTGTAGCGCCGAGTTCGACAAAAATTTGGACTAAGTCGGGCTCGCTCACTGCACCGTCTGCATCGGTATAGCCCACCTCGGTGGCTTCGCGGCTGATTGCCCACTGCATTCCGATGCGAACAGCTTCAGCCTTGCCGAAATTGCGTGCCTGAACCAATGAGTGCACGGTGCCCTTAGACGACAGAACGATTTCGTCAATCAGATTTTGAGTGGTGTCGGTTGATGCATCATTTACAAGCAGCACATTGCACTGCAGGGTTGATGTGTAGGAAAGAATGCGTGCCTGATCCAAGCGTTTGGCTTCGTTGAAGCAAGGAACAATTAGCCAACGGCTCAAGAGTTATTCGATTTCTTTGGTGTGCAGACTGCCCAGATGGAAAGGCCTGCGCCGCGAATACCTAAGCGCGAGATGGCAAGAGAAACGAGCCCATCGAATGCGAGTGCGACGGAGAAGAACTTTGTGACAACGCTGCCATGCTGCCAGTTTCCAACACCTTCACCGCCGAGACTCATTCTCAATGCTTTCTGTAGAAATCGAATAGGGAGCAAAGATACAAACAACGGACCCATTTTGTGAATGGTGAAATGGTCACTAAGAGTATGTTGCAGTTGTGTTGGCGAGTAGCGACGGAAGTGCCCAAGTGCCACGTCGTGCTCGGAGAACAAAGACTGATGCGCGGGGACGCTGAAAACAACCACCGTGTTGGGGTGGGTGCGAGGAAGTATTTGTTGGCGAAGGAATTGTTCTACGTCGTCGATATGTTCGATCACGTCGAGCAGAATCATTGCATCAAACTGTTGAGATGGCAGATGTGTTGAACGCGTAATGCTTTTGTGAACCAATGCCGCTAAATCGGCTGGGGTGTAGTTGGTGTCTATGCAATGGATGTGAACATCGGGGCTTACCTGGCTGAGCAACTGTGTAGCCAGCCAGCTATCGCCCGACCCGACGTCGGCAATTGCAGTGGTCGATGGGCTTATGGAGCGCTTAATGAGGCCGACAAAAAAGTTGGCTCGGGTAATTTCCCAAGGGTGTCGGCGCGTGCTTGGACCAATTTCAGAAAGATCCATACATCTAAATTACCGCAAGTGGCTAGACCGCAGCGGCAAGTTGTGCTTCGGTGGGCTTTCTAAACAGCACCAGCATGGCAATACCCGAAGCGAAGATGATGCCGGCGGTGAGATGCCACGAGTTGTGGAAGCCTTGCAACGGGTCGGACGTTTTTGTTGCAGCTACGAGCATTGCGCTGACGAGCGCCACGCCAAGTGCGGCGCCAACCTGGCGGGCGGTGTTGTTGAGCGCCGAACCCATTGCAAACTTTGGCTGAGGGAGAAATGCGGTTGCAGAACTGCTGATGGTGCTGATGCACATGCCAACACCCAGGCCGGTGTAGATCATGGTTGGCAGATATAACGACCAGTAGTGCACCTCGGTGGTCAGTTGTGAACTGAGAAACAGGTTGCCACTGCTGAGCAGCAAAGCGCCGACCGCAACAACCTTGCCGTGACCGATGCGTTGCGCAACGCGGCCGGCGGGTGCCGCCACAAGCGCCGCGGTAATCGGGCCAGGAATTGCGGCAAGACCGGAGAGCGATGGACTAAAGAGCCACACGCTTTGCAACCATTGGGTGTTGACAAAGATGAGTGAGTAGAAGCCCATGGTGAAACCGAAACCGCTGATTGCAGCTGCGGTGACAAATGGAAGCTTGAACAACTTGAGGTCGAGCACGGGGTGTGCCGCAGTATTGCAGCGGATGACGAAAAGCAAAATCAGTAGCGCGGAAATGCCGAACACGATGAGTGCGCGTTGCGAAACCCAGCCCCATTCGTCGCTTTGCACGATCATGAGTGTGAGCATGCCTACGCCGCTGACGGCGAGTGCTGCGCCCATGTAGTCGACGGTTCGAGGGGCTGTTTCATCGCGCGATTCGTGCAACAGTCGTGAACCGATGACGAGCGCGACGATGCACAACGGTGTGTTCACGAGAAACACTGCGTGCCAACTGAAGGTGTCGACGAGGAAGCCACCGATAGTTGGGCCGCTTGCTGCCGATACGGCGCCAACGGCACCCCAGATGCCAATTGCCGCGGAGCGCTTTTCAACGGGAAACTCGGGCAATACCAATGCAAGCGATGCGGGAGTAAGAATTGCGCCACCAATTGCTTGCACAACTCGGGCTGCAACAAGCACGAGCGCAGTTGGGGCAAACGCGCACAAGATGGAACCGAGCATGAAGATGAAAAGCCCGGTGAGAAATGCGCGTTTGCGGCCAAACGCATCGGCCAGCCTGCCTGCGGTGAGCAACCCCGCCGCGTAGGCAATGTTGTAGGCGGAAAAGACCCAAGTAAGTGTGCGGCGGCTTTCGGGGCCGAAGTCTTGCGCGATGGATCCGAACGCAACGTTGACAATGGAGATATCAAGTGAAACGAGCATGACGCCGATGGAAGTGAGTGCAAGAACTTTTGCCCCTCTCGACCAATGCTTCATGAAGTAGCCCCCCATCCATTTTTGGCAATGTCTTCGTGATCGGCATCTAATGCACGACCTTCCCAGCGTAGAACTCCAGGTGTGTGCGACAACGAGGCGAGAAGCCCCTGCATGGGTGTGGTGCCAACGGTTTCGATCATTTGCCTTGCGGCATAGTGCTCGTCTGTAGAAATGTCGGCCATGTCGAACACTGGGCCCACTGCCGCGTCGGCATGGGCAAGTGTTGCCACTACTTCGTCGCGAGTGCGTTGTGCACACCAGGCAACCATGAGCGCTTCAAGCTCATCGCGGTTTTCGGTGCGGCCAGTAAATGTTGCGAAACGAGTGTCGTCGCCAACGCCAAGCACAGTCATGACGCGTGCCGCAACGCTGTCGCTTGATGCAGAAACACCAACCCACTTGCCGTCGTTGCATTGATACACGCCGCGAGGAACGGAATAAGGAAGCCCACTTCCGAGCCGTGGCTGCAATTGGCCGCTCAGTTTGTAGAGCGAGATAACTGGGCCCATGATTTGGAACACGGTGGTGAGCAGGTTGACGTCGACAACTTGACCGACACCAGAGTGCAACGCAACCATCGTTGCGAATGCAGCCGCGATGCCGGTGGCCTCGTCGGTGAGCGCGATGGCAGGAAGCATGGGAGGGCCGTTCGGATCGCCACTGACTGCGGCAAGGCCGGCCATTGATTCGGCAATAGATGCAAAACCTGGGCGTGATGCGTAAGGGCCATCTTGGCCAAAGCCCGAGACTCTAACGATGACCAGTTTGGGGTTGCGCTTCAACAACTCTTCTGGCGCGAGGCCAAGTCGTTCGAGTGTGCCTGGCCGAAAATTCTCTACCAGCACATGCGCGTCATCAAGAAGTTTGCGCAACAGTGCGAGGTCTTCTTCGTTTTTGAAGTCGAGTGCGATGTTGCGCTTGTTGCGATTGACAAGTTTCCACCACAGGCCTTCGCCATCGCGCGGGTCGCGCCAGGCCATTCCTCGCAGCGAGTCCCCAGTGTCGGGTCGCTCTACTTTGATGACGTCTGCGCCAAAGTCGGCGAGGTAGCGCGCACAGTTTGGGCCCGCCAAGACGGTGGAAATATCGACAACTCGAAGATCGGAAAGTGGCGCGGCCATAAGTGACGCCGAAACGCGTTAGAAGCCGGGTCGGGTTCGGCGTGTTACGGAAGTGTCGCTCCACCAGCGGCCGCTAAATCGCCACGAGGTGTCGGAGTTTTCGCGTGGTGCGGCAGGCATTGCTTTTGGCCACAGCGCTTCGATCGCAGAAGCAATTGCTGTTGCCTCCTCTGCGGTAGTTGATTGCGCAATGACGTGTTGCATGATTCTTTACAGCGGCATGTTGCCGTGCTTGCGCCGCGGCAACTCTTCTCGTTTTGATTGCAACATTGCGAGGCCCGCAATCAATTTGATTCGGGTTTCGGCTGGGTCGATGACATCGTCGATGTATCCACGCTCGGCAGCGGCGTATGGGTTCGAATACTTTTCGGTGTATTCGGTTACTAGTTCGGCGCGTCGTGCAACTGGGTCGGCTGCTTGTTGCAGTTCGCGGCGATACACAATTTCTACTGCGCCTTGAGGGCCCATTACCGCAAGTTCTGCAGTTGGCCAGGCGTATGCCAAGTCGGCGCCGATGGACTTGGAGTTCATTACTACGTATGCGCCGCCGTAGGCCTTGCGTGTGATTACTTGGATGCGCGGCACGGTGGATTCGCAATATGCGTAGAGCAACTTGGCGCCGTGACGAATGATGCCGTCGTGCTCTTGGTTCACTCCAGGAAGGAAGCCAGGAACGTCAACGAATGTGATGAGTGGAATGTTGAATGCATCACACGTACGTACGAAACGTGCTGCTTTTTCGGACGATTCAATATCGAGTACACCAGCAAACTCTTGTGGCTGGTTGCCCACGATGCCCACTACTTGACCATCGAGACGCGAGAAGCCACAGGTGATGCTCTTTGCCCAGAAGGGGAAGTATTCGAAATATTCACCGTCGTCACACACTTCACGAATGACTTTCTTCATGTCATATGGCTGGTTAGGTGATGGAGGCAAAATGTCGCGCAGCATTGGGCACAAACGATTGGGGTCGTCGCTGCTTTCCACTGCTGGTGGATCTTCCAAGTTGTTTTGTGGAAGGAACGACAACAAGTAGCGCACATCGTCGAGACATGCTTTTTCATCGGTAGAAACGAAAGTGGCAACACCACTCTTTGATGCATGGCTCATTGCGCCACCGAGTTGTTCGAGCGTTACATCTTCACCAGTAACGGTTTTTACGACGTCTGGACCAGTAATGAACATGTGGCTTGTTTCGCGCACCATGAAGATGAAGTCGGTCATTGCTGGCGAATACACAGCACCACCAGCGCATGGGCCAAGGATGACAGAAATTTGTGGAACAACACCTGACGACAAAACGTTGCGATAGAAAATGCCGCCGTAGCTGGCAAGTGAAACAACGCCTTCTTGAATACGAGCACCTGCACCGTCGTTCAAACCAACAACTGGTGCGCCAACTTTCAAAGCGAGGTCCATGAGCTTGTGGATTTTTTCCGCGAACACTTCACCAAGTGCTCCACCGAAAACGGTGAAGTCTTGCGAGAAGACAAACACTTTGCGGCCTTCAACTGTTCCCCAACCGGTAATAACACCGTCGGTATAAGGACGCTCTTCTAAACCTGCAGCATGTGCACGGTGACGAGCAAGAAGGTCGAGTTCTTGAAAGCTGCCTGGGTCGAGGAAGTAGTCGATGCGCTCACGAGCAAGCATCTTTCCTTTTTCGTGCTGGCGCTCAACAGAGCGAGGCGAGCCGGCGTTGTAGGCGGCCTCTTTGCGCTCGCGGAGGTCTTCAATTTTGGCGGTCATCGGGTTGTCACTCACGCGACAGACGCTAGTTGGCGTGGCGGTGGTTCGCCCACCCCGTTGGGTTAACCGGCTGGCGCGGGGGCAAGGGTTGTGGTGGTCGTTGTAACCGTTGTCACAGGGGCGACAGGGGCAACGGGGGCGCTGCTTGAGGTGGTGTCGCCGGGCAGGGTGGTTCCGGTTGCCACCGTGGTGGTGGTGGCGGGGTCGCCAATGGTGAGAGTGGCTGCCAAGGGGGCGAGGTCTCCGGTGGTGCTGGTGCCGTTGATTTCAATGGTCCAGTCACCAGGGGCCTTGAGCGGGAATTCCCCGTTTGCCCCTAAAAGAGCCGCCCCACGGCGGGTGAGAGGCACCCGAATGAGATAGCCGTCATAGCCGTCGGCCTTCGGGGTCATGCGGACGGTGAACTCTTGAATGCGCTGGGGTTCAAAGAGCTCAATGAGCACCTGGTTTGGCCCCACGGTGGCGGGGCTGACCGAGAATCGCACGTGGAATCGGTCGTTGCGGAGGTCTTGCACGTAGGCATAGACCGGGCCGCCGCTGGCGGGCTTGATGTCGAAATACACGGGGGTGGTTGACATCATCCATGCCGTGAGGCCGAGCACCACGACGCCTGCGGTGGCCTGTGACCCAACAGCACGGCGCAGATGTGCCGCGGGGCGGATGTCGAGAGTGCCGGCCCGAGCCAGGCGTGCCCCGATGAAGAACCGCGTGGTGAACATGGCGTAGGTCATGAAACCGACGACGGCAATTTTGAGAAGCAAGATGCGGCCGTGGGCATTGGACAACAAGGCAAAGCCGTCGTAGCGGTAGGTGCTGATGACGCCAGTGAGCACCACAACAGCAATGGCACGTGGTGCGAGGCGGCTAAACCCACGCACCGCTTGCACAAGATCAGAGTCACCTGAACCAATGAGAACAACGCGCACCAAAAGTACGAGTCCACCGAACCACACGGAAACAGCGAGCATGTGCAGACCGGCATTGATATAACCGAGCACTTCAATGCGGCCACCAGAGCGATCGAGCCCAAAGACAGAACACATAGCAACAAGAGAGCCAATGCTGATTCCTTGTGTACCTGGGTCAAGAATGCGTTCGGGGTTCCAAGCGACTATTCCTGCCAATCCCACAAATACGCAGCGCAGCAAAATTCCCCAACCAGGGAGTGAATCGGTGAGATCGCGCCAAGCATTCGGACTCAGCGATGATGTGACGCCTTTGCCCGTGAGTTGAGCAGTGGTGAACACCAGAACCGCGAAGGTTGCGAGTGCTGCAAAGATCCATGTGAGTCGCAAAAAACGCTTGCATACTTGGTATTCCACGCCTTCTGGCCATGCAAAAAGAATGAGTGCGAACGAACCAAACAAGGTTCCGATGAGCACATACGACAAAGTACGAAAGAGCCCGAGCGGCCCGCCCACTCGTGGCCATGACGACGTGGCGACAGTTGTGGGAGCGCCAGGAACAACGGTGATGGCAGTTTCACTGCCGGGGATACTGGAGGTAGAAGTAGTGGGCAATGCAATGGCAGAGGTGAAGTTGTACGCGCCGCTGCTGCCATCGGGAAGTGCCCAACTCACGGTGCAGGTGCCTGCCGAGGGAACTTGGGTGAGTGGTGTGCTCACTGTTTTGACATCGGCGCCAAGTTGCACCGCACCAAGGTTGACGATGTTTCCATTACAGACGAGTGAAATCCCCATTTGCTCAACGTCTTTGGGGTTGGTGAAAGTGTTGGCAAAAACCAACTGCAGCTGTGTGGGGGCAACCGAGATCACTTCGCTGGGGGCGGGGTTCGATGACGACAAGGTGTTATCGCCAGCGGCATGGGAAATGCTCGGGAAAAAGAGGCTGGCACCGGCGGCGAGGAGGCCCCCCGCAATGATGATCTTCCTCAAAAAACGACCCATGACCTCTAGACGGTAGCCAATGGAAGGCCAAGGGCCATATCACCTACTCGGTAGGCTCAGTGAAATGGCCGTTCAATCGCTCTATCGACGTTACCGGCCGCGGCGCTTTAGCGAGTTGCGCGGGCAAGACCATGTGGTGCGCGCCTTGCGTAATGCAGTCATCAATGAACGTGAGGGTCAGGCCTACCTCTTTTCTGGTCCGCGTGGTACGGGTAAGACCTCCACTGCGCGCATCTTGGCAAAAGTGCTCAACTGCGAGACTCCCATTGAAGGCGAACCCTGTTGTACGTGCCCCTCATGTGTGGCTGTTGAAGCGGGTACAAGTTACGACGTCATTGAATTAGACGCAGCGAGCAACAACGGCGTCGACGACATTCGCGAACTCATCGACCATGCTGCACTAGGTAACCCAGGCCGGCATCGTGTGTTCATTCTCGACGAAGTTCATATGTTGTCAAAAGGTGCCGAAGCGGCGTTGTTGAAAACCTTGGAAGAACCACCAAGCCATGTTGTTTTTGTTTTAGCTACAACAGACCCACAAAAAGTAAGTGAAACCATTCGTAGCCGTACGCAACATCTGCAATTTCATTTGTTGCCCATGCACGACCTCGAAGAGCACGTCAAGTTTGTTATTAGCGATGCGGGTCTCTCGGTCACGCCAGAAGCAATTGCACAGGTATTAACGCAAGGTGGAGGAAGTGCTCGCGACACATTGTCGGCGCTTGAACTTGTTGCTGCAAGTGGTGGCGAAGCCGACCACTCGGTCAACCTCGACGAATTCATTGAAGCCATTATTGAAAACGACCCAGCACGTGCGCTTGCTGCGGTTGCTTATGCAGTGCAACAAGGTCGCGACCCGCGTTCACTTTCTGAAGAACTCATTCGTTATTTGCGCGACGGGTTTTTATCGCAAATGGCTCCAGAACTTGTTCAACTTCCTGCCGAGCGCATCGACTATGTCGCACAATGGGCACAACGCATGGGTAATGGCACCATCGTGCGTTCCATGGAAGTGCTCGGAGACATGTTGGTAGAAATGCGCCGTGCGCCCGATGCGCGTCTGTTGTTTGAAGTGGCAATGGTGCGCATTTCTCATGTTGCAGAATCTGGCGATTCATCGGCACTCGTTGCGCGCATTGAACGTTTAGAAAAATTAGTGGAGCGTGGTGGGGTAGCCCCCGCACAAGCAGCATCTGCGCCGCCACCTGTTGACCCAACAACTGGGCGAGCAAAACTCGGTGGTGCTGTTCGGCAAAGCACGGGCAACACTGGGCCTATTGCTCGCCCACAAGCACCGAGTGCGCCGCCTGCACCTGCAGTAACAAATACTCCTGCACCAGCTAAGCCTGTTGGCACAGTGGGTGAAATGTGGCCAAGTGTCTTAGCGTCGCTCAAGCCTTTGGTGCGTGCTTTGTATAGCCCATGTGTTGTTGGTGTGTCATCGGTTGATGCAGTTACTTTGAACGCGCCTAATGCTGTGCACAAAGAACGCTGTGCCGATCACTTGGCAGTTGTGGCAAGTGCATACGCCAGTGCAATGGGTGTTGCTATCAACGTCACACTTGGTGTGAGTGAAACAACGGCAAAAGACCCCACCGATCGTTTAGCAAAGGCACGTAAGCCAGAGCCTGCCACCGATGAAGTTCCCCACGACGACATCGACCCCGGTGAACTTGTCGATGCGCCGCTTGTTCCTGTTGTGTCGCCTCTCGATCAAATCACGAAAGCATTTCCTGGTACGCGCGTGGTGAACGAAGGTAAAAATAAGTGAGTGCTTATACGCCTCCGGTGCAGGCACTCATCGACGAACTAGGTCGGCTTCCCGGTGTGGGGCCAAAGTCTGCGCAACGTATTGCATTTCATTTGTTGAAAACACCTAGTGACGATGTGCGTCGACTCGCACATTCCATTATCGACGCAAAAGAAAAAGCACGTTTCTGCGATATCTGTTTCAACATTGCAGAAAACAACTTGTGTCCTATATGTGAAGACCAACGTCGCGACTCTTCGGTGTTGTGTGTAGTGGAAGATTCACGCGATGTGGTGGCTATTGAAAAAACTGGAGCTTTTCGTGGCCGCTATCACGTGTTGCAAGGTGCCATTCACCCCATGGAAGGCATTGGCCCCGAGCAGTTAAAGATTCGTGAATTGCTGAGCCGGCTCGGGCCGGAAAATGTGCAAGAAATTATTGTGTGCACCAACCCCACCGTTGAGGGTGATGTGACAGCAATGTATTTAGCGCGCACCATGAAAACTCTTGCGGTGAAAGTAACTCGTATTGCCAGTGGGCTTCCTGTGGGTGGCGACTTGGAATACGCAGACGAACTCACACTCGGGCGTGCCATCGAAGGCCGCCAGCTCTTACACGACTAAATGTTTGGCAATAGGTGATGGCTTGTAAATGGTGTGCTTGCCGCTGAGCACATAAGACAAAATGCACACAATGCAATATGCAGGAAGTGCGGTCCACCCAAAGAGCTCAATACCAATCACAATGCAAGTGAGTGGCGTGTTCGACACCGCTGCAAAAACCGCTATGAGCCCGAGGGCCGCAAAGAGCGGAATAGATGCATGCGTCACGCGCGCGAATTGAGCACCAGCGAGTGCGCCAATAATGAAAAGTGGGAAAACTTCTCCGCCAACAAAGCCAGTTCCCAGCGACACCGCGGTGAAGAGAAGTTTCCACAAACACGCAAGTGCGGCGAGGCCTACAGCGCCGGTGAGTGCACCTTCCAAGAGAGGTATTGAGATGCCGAGGTAGGCACGAGTGCCAGATATTGCTACACAGGCCAAAATGATGAAACCGCCAATGACGGGACGCAATGGTGGAAATGCAATCAACTGCGCCATCACTTTTTTGATGCGATGTTCAAGTTGGATGTAAGCAACGGCGATGAGTGCAAATACACATGAGGCAACCAAGCAACGCCATAGAACTGACCACCCGAAGTGCAGACTCTCAATGTTTGGCGTAGCGAAGTGCTTCACGCCGCAAGCTTCGACGGTGAAATAAGCAGTGGCACTTGCTGCAAATGCAGGGAGTACAGCAGATTTGTGCAGCTTTGTGTTGCGTTGAATCTCAAGACCGAAAAAGGCACCGGCAATGGGAACGCCAAAGAGCCCACCAAAACCTGCTGCAACGGCGATGACTAAAAAGACGCGGCGCACGTTGTAACTCGTCGACACTTTGCGCGCAATTGCATCGGTCACACTTGCGATGATTTGCACAATGGCACCTTCACGACCCACTGAGGCGCCAACGAGATGCGAAGCAACACTGCCGCTCCAAATCATCGGTGCCATGCGCGCCGGAACTTCAGCGCCAGGAACATGAATTGCATCGAGCACCAAACTGGTACCGCCGGTAATGGGGTTGCCCCACTTGTAATACATGAAGCCAACTAATCCGCCGGTCACAGGCAAGAGAAAGATCAGCCATTCATTGTTGATGCGTGTGGTGGTTGCCCAATTCAGCGAGCCAAGAAATGCTGCGGAGAGCAAGCCACCTATTGCGCCAATGGCGATAGCAGCAAAAAGAAAGAGAAAGAATTGCTTAGAGCGAGCGAACAACGAGCGCATCGCCTTGTCCGCCACCGCCGCAGAGCGATACGGCGCCGAGGCCACCACCACGACGACGCAGCTCATGCAAAACGGTGAGCGCTAAGCGGTTTCCACTCATGCCGATGGGGTGACCCAAAGCAATTGCGCCGCCGTTGACGTTGACGATGCTGTCGCTGATGCCGAGTTCTTTCATGGAAGCAATGCCCACTGCGGCGAACGCTTCGTTAATTTCAAAGAGGTTGATGTCGGACACTTTGAGACCAGCACGACCCAATGCTTTCAAGATGGCATTGCTGGGCTGATGCAAAAGCGATGCATTGTCGGGGCCGGCAACCATTCCGTACGACACCACTTCACCAAGTGGTTTCACACCGCGTGCTTCAGCAGCTTTTTTGCTCATGACAACAACAGCACTTGCGCCGTCGCTGAGTTGCGAAGCGTTACCTGCAGTAATGGCACCATCTTTTTCGAATGCTGGTTTGAGTGTTGCGAGTGAATCCATGGTGGTGTTGCCACGCACGCCTTCGTCGGTGCTAATGACCACAGGGTCACCTTTACGTTGTGGAATGGTGATGGGCACAATTTCGTCGGCAAATTTGCCAGCGGCAATTGCTGCTGCAGCACGGGTGTTGCTTTGCACTGCAAACTGGTCTTGCACTTCACGGCCAATGCCACCTGCGGTGTAGCGCTCGGTTCCTAAGCCCATGAGGCATGCATCGAATGCGCACCACAAACCATCTTTAATAATGGCGTCGGCGAGTTCGGTATTGCCATAGCGAAAACCACTGCGTGCCCCGGATGCAATGTAAGGAGCATTGGTCATGCTTTCCATACCACCGGCAATAACGATGTCGGCTTCTCCTGCAGCAATCATTTGGTCGGCAAGATAGATGGTGTTCAAACCCGACAAGCACACTTTGTTGATGTTGACTGCAGGAACACTCATAGGGATTCCGGCTTTTACTGCCGCTTGACGTGAAGGAACTTGACCTTGGCCAGCCATGAGAACCTGGCCCATGAGAACGTGTTCTACTTCTTCTGGTTTGACACCAGAACGAGCAAGGGCTTCAGCAATGGCGATGCCCCCCAATTCGGCTGCAGAGAAGCCAGCGAGTGCACCGCTGAGCTTTCCAATAGGTGTACGTGCTCCGGCGACGATGTATGAACCTGACATGTTGTAAAGGCTACTCATTTCGCGGGTTGTTGGCGTGGCGAAGTGGTGACTCCTCAGTAGCCTCGCATCGTGGAAGATATTCGAAACGCCATTTTGTCGGGGGCCGATGCCGCAACAATTGCCGCCCTGCCCATCCCTGCAACGTATCGCGGAGCTCATGTTCGCCTTGCCGATGTCGAGATGTTTGCTGGGCTCGACTCGCATGAAAAAGACCCGCGCAAGAGCATTCATGTAGGTGAAGTGCCCACACCAGAGCTTGCACCCGATGAGGTGTATGTCGCGGTCATGGCTTCCTCCATCAACTTCAATACCGTATGGACCAGTATTTTTGAACCCATCCATACTTTTGGCCCGATGCAACGCTTGGGTCGCGAAAGTGAATTGGCCAAGCGTCACGATCGTGACTACCAAGTCATCGGCAGCGATGCGTCGGGAGTTGTTCTCAAAGTGGGTGCAGCAGTGCGCACCTGGAAACCTGGCGACAAAGTAACGGTGCATTGCAACCACGTAGATGACCAAGATCAAAGTGCACACAACGACTCGATGATGGCGAGCAACCAACGCATTTGGGGTTATGAAACAAACTTTGGTGGGCTTGCCGACATGGCAGTGGTGAAAGCAAACCAGCTCATGCCTAAGCCTGCGCATCTTTCATGGGAAGAAGCAGCGGTGAATGCATTGTGCAACAGCACGAGCTATCGCATGTTGGTATCGCAAAATGGTGCACGCATGAAACAAGGTGATGTTGTTCTCATTTGGGGTGCCACAGGTGGCATTGGTGCATATGCCGTTCAATATGTGTTGAACGGCGGAGGCATTCCTGTTGGAGTAGTGAGCTCGTCAGACAAGGCCGACATCTTGCGTGAAATGGGTTGTGAAGCAGTCATCGATCGCAAAGCAGCCAACTATAAGTTCTTCAATGAAGATGGCTCACACAATGAAAAAGAATGGCGCCGCTTGGGCAGCGATATTCGTGCTCTTGTGGGCGAAGACCCCGACATTGTGTTTGAACACCCCGGTCGTTCCACCTTTGGTGCGTCGATGTACGTGGTGAAGCGCGGCGGCACGGTCGTCACTTGTGCTGCCACCAGTGGATTCATGCTCGAGTTCGATAATCGCCACTTCTGGATGCGCCTGAAGAAGCTTGTGGGAAGCCATTTTGCGAACTATCGCGAAGCCTGGGAAGCCAATCGGCTCATCGGTAAAGGAATGATTCACCCAGTGATGTCGCAGGTATTTTCCTTAGAAGATGTAGGGGAAGCCGCCTACCAGGTGCACCACAATATGCACGAAGGGAAACTCGGCATCTTGTGCTTGGCCCCTGAGGAAGGTTTAGGCATTGATGACCCCGAACTGCGCGCCAAAGTGGGCGAAGAAAATATCAACCGATTCCGCCGCGCAGGCGTGTGACGTGAGACGATAGAGACATGCTGTTAACCGAAATTGATCACGTAGCAATTGCTGTCAAAGACCTTGAAGCTGCCATCGACTACTACCGCCGTGCATTTGGTGCCGAGGTAGAACACCGCGAAATCGTGGAGAGCGACGGAGTAGAAGAGGCACTGTTGAAAGTTGCAGAAAGCTATGTGCAACTCCTCACGCCAACAAATGAAAATTCACCCGTTGCAAAATCAATTGAAAAGCGTGGCGAAGGCTTGCACCACATTGGATACCGTGTCGAGAATTGCGCAGTTGCATTGCAAGCAATGATCGATGCAGGTGCAATTGCACTCGACAAAGCACCACGGCCTGGTAGCCGCGGCACCACTGTTGCCTTCATTCATCCGAAAAGCAGCTTTGGCACACTTATTGAACTAGTGCAGGAATAAGACCACGGTTCTTTTCGCAGCTTTGTTGGGCCTCGTTGGCGGCGCTTGGGTAGTTCTCACTGCACAGCGCAACGTTGCTCGTATTGCACACTCCGCATTCCACTTCGGAATTGCCGAACGTTGTGCAATTGTTTTGTGCACCATCGACATTGCCATGTTGCTCGCTAAGTCAGCCGACCGTTGGTTTGCTGCCATGGGTCTCGTCATCATTGGGTGCGGCCTCATCGCTATTGGCATTATCGATGCCATCACCCATCGCGTGCCGCGCTATATCAATGGCCTCGCCATTACGTTGGGCGTTCCACTCTTAGCTCTCGATGCCGTTATTCATTGGGATCTCGGCAATCTTTTGCGCGCTGGTGTAGGTGCTGTTGCGCTCTTTGCGTTTTTTGTTGCGTTGAAATCGGTAGCGCAAGGAAGTTTTGGCAAAGGAGACGTGCTCTTGGCTCCCATTGTTGGTTTTTCACTTGCCTACAACAGTTGGGGTGCTTTGCTCAATGGCGTTGTGGCCATCTTCCTCATTGGCGGAGTGGTGAGCGCAGTCTTGTTGCTCACTGGTCGTGTTTCACGCAAGAGCCGCATTGCCTTTGGCCCGTACATCGTTGCCGGAACATTGCTCGCTCTCATCATCTAGAAAAACCTGCGTCCTTTACCTTCTAGGATGCACGTATGAGCGAACTTGAAGACCGACTCGCCGTTGGCGACATCATCATCCGTTATGCCGATTCCATCGATCAACTCGATTACGACCGTTATTGCACCTGTTTCACCGAAGACGTCGTGGTGTCGGGCTTTGGGGCCGAACCCATTGTTGGCTTAAGCGCGTATCGCCCTTGGGTAACAGCAGCGCGAAATAAATATGGTCGCACGCAGCATCTCATTGGCAATATTCAAGTAACTGTCAACGGCGACACCGCAACATTGCGCAGTTATGTACAAGCAACCCACGAGTTGCCTGCCGACCCCGATCATCTCATTATTTTGTGGGCTGCCTATAACGACAAGTTGGTGCGCACCAGTGAGGGTTGGAAAATTACGCATCATGAACTTGAGCGACTCGTCAATGTGCGGCGCGTTGCAGCAGCAACGCTCTAAATTTCCGAGAAAGAGAAATACGCGTGAAAGTTCATCTTGTTGACGGAACCTATGAGTTGTATCGCCAGCACTATGGCCAAGCAACAAAACACACAACGCCGCCGCCCTTTGCGGCAACTATTGGAGTGCTCTCTTCAACGCTGCAACTTATTGCTGACGGGGCAACTCATGTTGGCGTTGCATCCGATCACATTATTGAAAGTTTTCGTAACGACCTGTACGGCGGCTACAAAACAAGTGAGGGCATGGAGCCCGTCATATTGCATCAAATTCCTTTAGTGGAAGATGCATTGCGGGCCATGGGAGTTGTGGTGTGGGCGATGGAAGAATTTGAAGCCGACGATGCATTGGGCTCCGCAGCACGTGTTGCTGCACATGACAAGCGCGTTCAACAAGTAATTATGCTGACGCCCGACAAAGATTTAGGTCAGTGTGTTGAAGGCAAGCGAGTGGTGCAGTTCGACAGGCGAAACAACATCGTGATCGACGATGCCGCCGTACGTGAAAAATTTGGTGTGGGGCCAGCATCTATTGCCGACTACTTAGCTTTAGTTGGCGATACATCTGATGGCTTCCCGGGTCTTGCGGGTTGGGGCGCAAAGAGTGCAGCAACAGTGTTGGCGAAGTATGAACACATCGAGGCAATTCCCGACGATGAAATGGCGTGGGATGTGACGGTGCGAGGTGCGGCAAAACTTGGGCTCACCTTGCGAGAGAACCGTGAGCTTGCGGCGCTGTTCAAAAAAATAGCAACAGTGGTGACCACGGTGAATGTGGGTGCGGTTGACGACTGGCAATGGCATGGCCCCACGGCAGAATTTTCTGCATTGTGTGACGACTTGGGAAGCCCCCAATTGGCCAAACGAGCAACAACGTTGGCTCAGTCGCGCTAACAACGACTGAGGCACCGGCCAGGCGATCTGCGGCACACGCCTTGTCCCGATGGAGGCTGCTGCCTTCCGGCCCTGACCTGGTTTGCGGGCAGACGTTGCACAGGACCCGACCGGCACCTCACTCGCTGCTGAAGTCAGGCTATCGCTCGCTAGCCTCACGTCCGCTAGTGAATTTTAGGAAGGGTGCGAGAGCGGCCGAATCGGCACGCTTGGAAAGCGTGTGAAGTGAAAGCTTCCGTGGGTTCGAATCCCACCCCTTCCGCCATGACAGACGTGTCGAACATCCATCTTGAAGCGATGCAAGCAGCTCTTGATGAAGCGCGCCTTGCTTTCGCACAGGGCGACGTGCCGGTGGGTGCTGTGGTGCTTCACAACGGCGAAATCATCGCCCGCCGCCACAACGAACGAGAATTCGCTCACGACCCGACTGCGCACGCTGAAGTGCTGGCATTACGCGATGCAAGCCAAAAGCTTGGTAGCTGGCGTTTAGATGAGTGCACTCTTGTCGTCACTCTTGAACCATGTGTCATGTGTGCGGGTGCCGCGCAATCTTCTCGCATTGGTCGACTTGTCTATGGAGCTGCCAACTTTGAGGCAGGCGCAACAGCCAGTTTGTACAACGTGATGAGTGATCCTCGCCTTGGTCATAATCCGCCTGTAGAACACGGGCTGCTTGCAGAAGAGTCAGCAGCACTGTTGAAAGAGTTCTTCGCCTCTAAACGTTCGTAGCGCCGATAAACTGTTCAACGGAAGGGTGCCAGAGCGGACGAATGGAACGGTCTCGAACACCGTCGTGGTGTCACAGCCACCGTGGGTTCAAATCCCACCTCTTCCGCCAATACGAAGGGTTTTCGGCGCGGTGTGTCCCGCAAATCGTGACATACCGCGCCGAGAACACTCATGGTTATTTGCAGGTCGACTCGTTCTTTGGCGCTTCCAGCTTGACGAGGTAAGTATCGACTAATCCGTTCACACATTTGCCGGTTCCGTACCCTGTGTGTTGGTTTCCCGTCACCGTAATGAGCCGTCCGTCATTCATCGCTGCTGCCATCTTGCGCGACGATGCAAGTGGTGTGGCTGCATCACCCGTGGTGCCAATCACCACAATGGGAACATTTCCCGCATTGCTCACTTCTACTTGCGGTATTGAAGACACTGGCCACAGTGTGCAGTTGTAACCAGCAGAAAAATAGGTACCCAGACGAGGAGCGACTGCAGTGAATTGGGGAATATATGAATCAACTTCTTCCACCGACGTTGCGCCTTGGTCATCTACGCAAGAAATTGCGGTGAACGCCTCTAACAAGTTGTCGTATGTTCCGTCGCTACGGCGTTGGTAGTAGTCGTCGTACAAGGCGAGCAAACCTGTGGCATCGGGAACTTTCGGGTCAGTTGCATCGGCAAGTGCCTCAGCAAATGTTGGCCATAGTGAGTCGGAATACATCGCATCAATTGCAGCAGTGTATGCAATGCCTTCATTGACCAATGTTCGTTTTGAACTCACGAAGAGTGGGTCGCGCTCGAGGCGCACCATGAGTTTGTCGAATACTTCTGCAGGTTTTCCCTCGTTATAAATGGGGCAGGTTTCGCGTGTGGCGCAATCGGCAAAGAAAGCATTGAGTTGGCCTTCAAAACCAGCGGCTTGGTCGAGCCCGCCTTGCAAAAAAGAAGCATTGGGGTCGGCCGCACCATCGAAAACAGCAGCGCGGACAGTGTTGGGGAAAAGGTTGACCCAATGTGCACCGAGCTCGCTGCCGTAAGAGAAACCAAAAAATGAAATGGTCTCTTCATCGAGTGCTCTGCGAATCATGTCGATATCGCGAGCACTGGCAATGGTGGAAATGTAGGGCAAAATCTCGCCGCTGTTTTTTTCACATTCAGCGTTGAAGCGCCGGGCATCGTCGACAAGCGCAAGTTTTTCTTCTGGTGTGTTGGGTGTGACGTCAGAAGCGAAATAGGAATCGTATTCATCAACACAGTCAACAAATGGAGTTGATGCACCAGTTCCTCGAGGGTCGAAGGCAACGATGTCGAAGTGATCGAGAATGGTTTGTGAGAAATAGAAGCCGGCATCGGGTGCCATGGAAGCACTTTCGGCGCCTGGGCCACCGCGATTCACAATGAGTGAACCAATGCGCTTCTTTGCATCTTCGGCGCTGTGTACTTTCAGATTCAATGTAAACGTGCCAATGGCGGGGTCTTCATAGCTGTACGGGACCTTGATGATTCCGCACTTAATGCCCTTTGGCTCACTCGGTGAACATTTGTCCCACACGATGGGGCTAAGTGGCAGTGGAACTGTTGAGGTGGTGGCAACTGGCGCCGGGGCGGTGGTTGCCACCGCGGTGTCGTCGACTGCGAGATCGAGAGTTTCCACCGTGGGAGCAGATGACGCCCCACAGGCAGAAACGAGCAAGGCGCCCACGAGAAGAAATGGGGCGATGAAGCGACGACGCATATGTTCGTAGGCTACGACCTCTAGCCTGATCTATGTGCGCATGAACCCTCACATGATGTTGCCAGGTGACCCCGATGCGGTTTCTGGCACCAAAATCGAACGTCAGGCCCTGCGGCGGGCATGGGTTTTTGCCCAGCCATACAAGTGGGCCATTGTTGGTTTCTTAACCTCAATTCTTGTGTCGGCGCTCTTGGCGCTGGCCCCACCGCTTCTTTTTCGCGCCATTCTCGACCACTCCATTCCCCAGAACAACAAAGGGCAAATCACCGTCTTGGCGGCCTTTCTTGTGGCTGCAGCATTAGGAGATGCAGTGCTAGCTATTTTGCAGCGCTGGTATTCCTCACGTATTGGAGAAGGCCTCATTTATGACCTGCGTGTTGCACTGTTCGACAAAGTGCAGCAAATGCCCATTGCTTTTTTTACGCGAACACAAACGGGCTCACTCATTAGTCGACTCAATAACGATGTTGTTGGTGCGCAAACCGCTGTCACGAGCACATTGGGCAGTGTGGTGTCGAATGTAGTTGTACTCATCACCACCTTGGCTGCGATGCTTGCGCTTGAATGGCGTCTCACTTTGTTGTCTCTTGTTGTGCTCCCAGTCTTCATTATTCCGGCGAAAAGAGTGGGTGCAAAACTTCAAACCATTGCGCGTGAGCAAATGGGTTTGAACGCTGAAATGAATACCCAAATGACTGAGCGTTTCAATGTGTCGGGTGCATTGCTGGTGAAACTCTTTGGTCGTCATAGCGAAGAGGTGGGGGCATTCTCACGGCGCGCAGGAAGAGTGCGCGATATTGGCATTCGCTCTGCTTTGTATGGTCGTATTTTTTTCGTTGCACTTGGGCTTGTTGGCGCAGTAGGCGCCGCGGCCATTTATGGTGTGGGCGCACACTTAGTAGTTGATGGCGGCATCACCGCAGGAACCCTTGTTGCAATGGCGGCATTCGTTCAACGTATTTATCAACCTCTCACCGGGCTCACCAATGCTCGTATTGAAGTGATGACGGCGTTTGTGAGTTTTGAAAGAGTTTTCGAAGTGCTTGATGCGCCAGTGTCTATTCAAGATGCGCCCGGAGCAATTGATCTTGTAGATGCGCGTGGTGAACTTGAATTACGCAATGTCACTTTTCGCTACCCAGCAGGGCATTCAGTTTCAATTGCCTCTTTAGAAGCTGCAGGTGTGATGCAAGGTGTCGACCCCGATACCGACGTATTGCAAAACATCAGCTTGCATGTACAGCCAGGTGAAACCATTGCACTTGTCGGAGTGAGTGGTGCAGGAAAGAGTACGCTCGCGTCACTCATCCCACGGTTATACGACGCAACAGCCGGGTCAATTCTCATTGACGGACAAGATGTGAAGAATCTCACGCAACGCTCTGTGCAAAATGCAATTGGAGTGGTTTCTCAAGATCCGCATCTCTTTCACGAAAGCGTTGGAGCAAACTTGCGTTATGCAAAACCCGATGCAACCGATGATGAATTGCGAGCAGCGTGCGAAGGTGCGCAAATATTCGACACCATTGCGGCTCTTCCCGAAGGGTTTAATACTCTGGTCGGAGAACGCGGTTACCGCATGTCTGGTGGAGAAAAACAGCGTCTTGCCATTGCGCGTCTTCTCTTAAAAGATCCAGCCATCATGATTCTCGATGAGGCAACAAGTCACCTCGATAACGAAAATGAAGCAGCAGTGCAAGTAGCACTAGAAGCGGCGCTGCGTGGGCGTACTGCATTAGTCATCGCACACCGTTTGTCTACCGTGCGTCATGCAGATCGAATAGTGGTGCTCGATGCTGGCCATCTTGTTGAGGAAGGAACGCATGAAGAACTTATGGAACGCAAAGGTCTCTATGCGGCCCAAGTGCACGCAGGTGAACTAGGGCAATGAGCGACGAACTCGACCTGGGTGCAACAACAGAAGCATTCGGAGTGCGCCAATTCATTGGCAAGGTAAACCACGCAATGAAGAGCACCTTCACTCCGGGCATTTGGGTGCATGGTGAAATTGAATCGTGGTCAAACCGAACACAGCATGCCTATTTTCAACTTGTTGAGCGCGATGAAAAAGGCACTGCAACTATTCATGTCTCTCTTTTTGCAAACAACCTTCGCCGCCTACAACCGCTGTTGCGTCAGCACCGCCTTACTTTGCAAGATGGCGTGAAGGTAAAAGTATTTGGCGTTCCCGACGTTTATGACGGCAGTGGAAAATTCAGTTTAAAAATTTCCGACATTGATCCGCGTTTTACGCTCGGCGACCTTGCTGCGGCACGCGACGAAATTGTGAAGCGCCTCATTGCTGGTGGTTTATACGACGAAAACCGTGAGCGCGAACTACCTGCAGCGCCCTTACGTTTAGGCATCATTACCAGCGTTGGTTCAGCAGCCTGGCACGACGCGATGCATGAGTTAGAAGAGTCGGGCATTGGCTTCAACATCAAAGTGGCAAACGTTCGCGTGCAGGGCGACGAAGCTATTCCTATGATTGTTGAAGCAATTTGGGCACTCGGGTCGCGCAGCGATCTCGATGTCATTTTGCTCATGCGCGGTGGTGGTTCGCGTACCGACCTGGCGTGCTTCGATGCAGAAGAAATAGCTGTTGCCATTGCCCAATGTGGGTTGCCAGTGTTCACAGGTATTGGTCACGAAATCGACCACAGCATTGCCGATGAAGTTGCCTATGCCTCGTATAAAACTCCAACTGCATGTGCTTCAGCAATATGTGAGTTGGTCAACGAATACGTTGAAGAAACAGAAGACGTGTGGGCGAGCATTGCAGGTATCGCTCAGCAGCAATTAGCACTGGCCGAGAGTCGGTTAAATGAACGAGGAAACGCCATCCGAACAAAAGCAATTACTGCTGTCGAGCGGGCGCACACGCATGTGGCACTCAGTGCAAGTCGGCTTGCTACACGGCCCATATCGCTCTTAGCCACGCACGAGTCGCAAGTGAACTATTTGGCAGAGCGTGTTCGCCTTCTTGATCCGGTGAACACCATGGCCCGCGGGTGGAGCATTACACGCACAGCCACGGGTGTGACCTTGCGCAAAGCAAGCGATGCAATTTCTGGTGACGACATTGTCACCACTTTTTCTGATGGCACCGTTGTGAGTACGGTGAAATAAGGAGCAAAGGGAAATCACTATGGCCAAGAAAACACAAGACAGCGATTTGGGAATTGATGAGTTGGGTTACAGCGAAGCACTTGCTGAACTTGAAACCATTCTCAAAAGTTTGGAGTCTGACTCTGTTGATGTCGATGTATTAGCGACAAAAGTTCAGCGGGCTGCTGCGCTCATTTCACTGTGCAGGGGCAAAATTAGTGCCGCTCGGTTGCATGTTGAACAAGTCGTTGGAGAAATCGATGCCTCCTAGTGGAGCACCATCGGCACAGCCCGGTGCTCCAGCGTTTCTTGTTGAACTCGCAACGCGCGTAGAGACCTATCTGGCCCAACTCATTGCCGCTGAAGAAGCACGCTGGGTTGAAGTGAACCCCACTCTCGCTGTTCCCTTCAGTGAAATGAGAGGGCTCGTACTTGCTGGCGGAAAGCGATTGCGTCCGGCATTTTGTTATTGGGGGAGCATTGCCACCGGAGCAGACCCCAGCGATGAGCGCATTGTCCGCACCGGTGCGGCATTAGAACTGCTTCACGCCTTTGCCCTTTTCCACGACGACATCATGGACGGTTCCTTAACGCGCCGCGGTGTGCAAACCACTCACGTGCGCCACAGTACTTTGCACGTCGAGCAGGCGCTCGACGGTGATGCCACCCGATATGGCGATGGTGTTGCACTTCTCGTTGGCGACCTTACCTATGTATATGCCGACGACCTCATGGCCGACACTTCACGTGAAGCTCGTGCCTTGTGGACCGAATTGCGACTTGAACTCAACATCGGACAGTTTCTCGACATCGTGGGTTCTGCTCGTCGCGAGCGTAGGCGAGCCGAGGCCGAACAAATTTGCCGCTATAAGAGTGGTAAGTACACCATTGAACGTCCCCTGCAACTTGGCGCACTTGTCACTTCTGCTCCGTTGCCAGCGGGTGTATTCGAGCAACTGTCCGCCATTGGGCTTCCGTTGGGCGATGCATTCCAAATGCGCGACGACATCTTGGGAGTATTTGGCGAATCGGCGCTTACAGGTAAACCCGCCGGAGACGATCTGCGCGAGGGGAAGCCCACGCCACTCTTGGCGCTCACGACTGAATTAGCGTCACCTGCTGAACTTGAGGTGTTGAACAAGGTGGGTCGTCCCGATATCACTGCCACCGACGTTGCCAACATCCAAGAAGTCATTCAACACACTGGCGCGTTGCAAACGATGGAAGATCGCATCACGCAGCTCACTGCAGAGTCGGTGAACCAGTTGTCGGGGCTCTCACTCGGAAAAGAAGCGATCGAACAATTCAAAGCATTAGCGCACTTAGTTTCATGGCGTAGCCTCTAGTAATGATCATCCATGGGCGACTTCAGTGGGCACTTGCCGCTGGAGTTTTGGTGTTCTCCTTTGCAGCAATCGTTGCATCGTTGCTCGATGGTGGTAACGGCACAGCTGCAACCACTACAACAACAAGTGTGGTTGCAACCACCACTACAACCACCATTCCCGTGCCGCTGAAACATGTCGTACAAAGCGGAGAGTCGCTCTTCAGCATTGGACAGATGTACTCGGTGAAAATGGAGGCGATTATTGAATTGAACAATATTGATGACCCCGACAAACTTGCTGTTGGCGATGAAATCCTTTTACCGCAAGGTTCTGTTGCTCGAGTTGCGCCTGTCACAAGCACTTCAGTCACAAACTCTTCTTTAGTCACCACCAGCACCTCGTAACGCTTTACACTTTCACTATGGCGACAACATTTTGGCCAACACAAGAACATTGGTCGGTGCAGATTCCTCTGCACAGCCCTCACTATCGCACGCCGTCGTTATCGCAAGATGGTGTTGTATTGCTCAAGCCCGCAAATTTTTCTGTGCCGAGTGTGGAATGGGAATCGCTTGAATATTTAGATTGGAAAAGTGGCGGCGACACAAACTTTGCGCCACTCGCATCGGCCGATGGTGAACTTGATTGCAGAGGGTTTTGGGATAAAGGCCAGCCCGACAAAGGCGCTATTTTCACGAGTAATGCAGCGAAAGCTCCGACATTATGCAATTACGTCACCAGCGTTGGTGCAAATTTTGGGCGTGTGCGCATCATCAAATTAGAACCACAAGATCACGAAACAGCATTGCGTTCCATACACCGCGATGACAACAACCGAATGAATCCGGAAAATGAAGGTTGGGTAGTGCGCAGTTGGTTAGAACTCACCGACAGCCCCAACAGTTACATGTTGCTCATGGACAACGATGCCGATGGCTTACCCGATCGTTCAACAGAACGACGCGTGCCATTGTCGCGAGGTTCACGATTCATTGTCGACACGCAAAGGCTCTGGCATGTAGTGGTGCACAATGCAAATACACCGCGGTATGCGCTCATCACGAGTTTTGAAAGCAGTCCAGATTTAGAAAATTGGATTGTGAACGAAAGCGTTTAGTTTTTAACGACGTTCAGCAACTAAATGCGCAATTTCGTTCATGATGCGCGCAATATCGAAATCTTTCGGTGTGTATACCGCAGCAATTCCTTGACGCTTTAAGTTGTCGCGGTCGCCTTCGGGAATGATTCCTCCCAAGATGACAGGAATGTCGAGGCCTTCTTTTTTCATGAGTTCCAAAATGTCGCTCACGAGTGAAAGATGCGAACCAGAAAGAATGGACAAGCCAATGACATCGGGGTCTTCGTCGCGAGCACTTGCCACAATTTGAGCTGGCGTCAGGCGAATGCCGCTGTACACCACTTCCATTCCGGCGTCGCGAGCCGCTACTGCAATTTGCTCAGCGCCATTGGAGTGACCATCGAGCCCAGGTTTGGCAACGAGGAACTTGGGTGGCCCACCAGGAATGGACTTCACGAACGCCGCCACGCCCGCCAGTTCGTGTGTACGACGCCCGAGCGCCGCTGCAACGCCTGTTGGGGCTCGGTATTCACCGAAGATCTCGCGCAGGGCAGTGCCCCATTCACCGGTGGTTCCACCGGCTTTGGCCAGGGCAATAGAGGAAGGAACAATGTTGTCGCCCTCGACTGCCGCACGACGCAGTTCAGCTAAAGCTTTTTCTACGTCACCGTTGTTGCGGGCTGTACGCCAGGCGTTGGTGTCGTTCACCGTTTCAGCTTCCACTGCGGGGTTGACGGTCAAGATGTTTCCCTCGCCACCGAGTGGTGATGGAGCACCCTCAGTGAATGAATTCATGCCCACCACAATTTGCTCGCCGGTTTCAATGCGGCGTGTGCGGTCGGCCATGGAAGACACAAGACGACCTTTGAGATTTTCAATTGCTTCAAAGGCTCCGCCGAGTTCCAAAATTTCTTGCAGTTCAACCCAGGCAGCGTCACGAATTTCGTCGGTGCGCTGTTCAATAACGTGAGAGCCATCGAAAATGTCTGCGTACTCTAAGAGGTCGGTTTCAAACGCGAGCACTTGTTGCATGCGCAATGACCATTGCTGATCCCATGGGCGTGGAAGGCCGAGGGCTTCGTTCCATGCAGGTAGTTGAACGGAACGTGCACGTGCCTTTTTCGACAAGGTGACGGCGAGCATTTCTAGAACAATGCGTTGAACATTGTTTTCTGGTTGTGCTTCGGTGAGGCCCAACGAGTTCACCTGAACGCCATAGCGAAAACGCCGCGCTTTTTCATCGGTGATGTTGTAACGCTCACGACCAATGCGGTCCCACAACTCAGTAAATGCACGGAGTTTGCACATTTCTTCTACGAAACGAATGCCAGCATTCACGAAGAATGAAATGGAGCCGAAAACCTGAGGAAACTGTTCGTCGCTTACTTGTCCGCTTGCTTTGACAGCATCAAGAATGTCAATTGCATTTGCCAGTGAGATGGCAATTTCTTGAACCGGAGTAGCACCTGCTTCTTGCAAGTGATAACTACACACATTCATGGGGTTCCACTTCGGAGCGTTGTGAGCGCACCATGCAACCATGTCGACAATGAGGCGCTTCGAAGCATCGGGTGGGAAGATGTAAGTGCCGCGTGACAAATACTCTTTGACAATGTCATTTTGAGTTGTTCCACGCAATGCAGTGGAAGGTGTGCCTTGCTCTTCTGCGTTTGCCACATACAACGCAAGCAACCATGCTGCTGTTGCATTAATGGTCATTGATGTATTCATCTGACCAGGTGGAATGTCTTTCAACAATGTACGCATGTGTCCGAGGTGGGCAACTGGTACACCAACTTTTCCTACTTCACCGCGAGCAAGAACATGGTCGGGGTCGTAACCCGTTTGTGTGGGAAGGTCGAAGGCAATGGAGAGCCCTGTTTGACCTTTCGACAAGTTGGTGCGGTATAACTCATTTGAAGCAGCTGCGGTGGAGTGCCCTGAATAGGTGCGCATCAACCATGGCTCTTCTCGGCGGCGGGGTGCAGTTTCAGACATAGAGACAGTCTCTACGATACGGGCTATTGGCCGCTAATAGCCCCTGATAATTGGCTCAAATACTCTTCTCGCGATACCTCGACGACCCCCAGCGAGGCTAAATGCGGGGTGCTCCATTGCACATCGAGCAACGACATATTGAGGTTGCGCATCTGCTCCACCAAATGCATGAGTGCAACTTTGCTGGCATCGCGTTGGAGATGAAACATCGATTCGCCAGCAAATAATCCACCAACGCGAACGCCGTACAGACCACCCACCAGGTGCCCATCTTCGTTATACGTTTCCACAGAGTGCGCCCAACCCAATGCGTGCAGGCGTTCATAGGCGGCAATAAATGGTGGGGTAATCCATGCGCCTTCACGTGATGGTGAAGCGCAGGCAGTCATCACCGCAGAGAAGTTGGTGTTCATGCGCACGGTGTATTTCTTTGCGCTTTGTTTCATGGAACGACTCACGTGCAGGTTTGTTAAGGGAAGAATTCCGCGCGGGTTGGGCGACCACCAACCCAAGTGTTTGCTCCCACGACCAATGCCCATGGGAAACATGCCATGAGAGTAGGCGTAGATGAGCGTTGATGGTTCAAGGTCGGCACCACCACCTACGAGGTCGTCATCGGGCCACTCTGCAGCAGGGGGGAATGCCCAGTGGCATTCGCTTACTGTGTGAGGTGTTGTTTCAAATAACACAACACAGGTTTAGTACGTATAGAACCCATTTTTCGTTTTTCGCCCAAGTTTGCCCTCGGAAACAAGTTGGCGTAGCAAGAGTGCAGGTTCATCGGTGGCGCTCGGTGAACTTTTGTGCAGTGTTTCCAGAATTGATAGCGAAGTATCGAGGCCCACTAAATCGAGCAATGCAAATGGCCCCATGGGGAAGTTGCAGCCGCCTTTCATGGCAATATCAATATCGCTCATGGTGGCAGTTCCGCGCTCATACATTTTGATGGCGTTGTTGAGGTAGGGGAACAACAGTGCGTTCACAATGAAACCGGCATCATCGCGTACATGAACCGGAGTTTTTCCACACGACTGGGTCAGCGCTACAGCAAATTGAATGGTCTCGTCGGAGGAAGTGATGGGTCGCACAATTTCTACAAGTGACATTGTTGTTGCCGGATTAAAAAAATGAATGCCACAAACTTTGTCGGGACGTTGTGTAGCGCGTGCTAATTCAACAATGGGCAACGTGCTTGTGTTGCTTGCCAAAATGGTGGTGGGAGACAAGAGGGTGTCGAGTTCGGCAAACAAAGCAATTTTTGTTTCGAAATCTTCAACCACAGATTCAAGAACAACATCACACTGTTGAAGGTCTTTGAGTTGAGTAGTTGTTGAACACAGCGCGAGGATGTCGCTCTTGCGTTGCGCGTCAAGGCGACCGCGTTGCACTTGTTTTTCCAAACTGGCAGTGAGCACTTTGAGAACATCGCTGGCAGCTTCAGCCGAGCGGGAACGCAACACCACGCGGTGCCCCGCTGCAGCGAAGACCTCTGTGATACCTGCACCCATGATGCCGCTACCCACGATGCCGATGGTCTGGGGCGCAAGCTCGTGAGGTGACGATTGGGGGTGGGTTGGGGAAAGTTCAGGTGAAGTCACACCACGGAGCATAGTTACCAGAGAGTAACTTTGCCACTTCCTGATTACGGTGGCAGGGTGCCTCCTTCCACTCCTTCATCCAGCCCTGTTTCCACCGATGAAGCGTGGGCTTTAGCTACCCACCCAGACCGCCTCATTGGCATGCAAACCTCCCACAACTTTCGCGACCTAGGGGGTTACCCAACAGCCAATGGGCATATGAAGTGGGGCGTTCTCTATCGTGCCGACTCGATGCATCATTTGAACGACGCTGATTTGGCTCTCATTGGCACCCTCGGAATTCGCAATGTGGTCGACTTGCGATCAGCAGACGAATTGGAAAACCGCGGCAAATTTCCGGTCGACAAATATGAAGTGAATTTTTACAATCACTCCATTTTGGATCTCACGTGGTCGGAAGATGATGTGCCTGTAACCGATGACCCGATGGAGTTTTTATTGTGGGCGTATCCGGAAATGTTGGGCAACGGGTCGCCCCGTTTTGCAGACTCGGTCAACACATTGGCCAATGCTGATGGGCCAACTATTTTTCATTGCGCTGCTGGAAAAGACCGCACGGGTCTTTTAGCAATGATGGTTCTCGGGTCGCTTGGTTGCGATCACGAATACATCATTGCCGACTATGAACAAAGTGATGCTGCAATGGATCGGTTAGTCACCTGGGCCAAGAGCCATTCAAAAGAACTTGCCGATCGCATTGGCGTGACGCCGGCGTCATTTCTTCGTGCCGATGGTCGAGCAATGCGCATCATCATTGATGGCCTTGTTGCTGAACATGGTTCGCTACGCAACTACACCAAAGCAATTGGGGTGAGTGAAGAAACCCTCGTGGAATTAGAGAAAAAACTCGTCCAATAGAGTTTTCTCGGCGCGGTATGTCCCGAAAAACGGGACATACCGCGCCGAGAACCCTTCGGGTTTAGCTCTCGGTAATGGTGACCGAGTTGATGATGACGTTGCGGCTCGGTACGCCACCCAAGGCGCCGCTACCACTGCTTAAAGCGAGAATGTTTTTGACAACATCAAGCCCAGAAGTGACCTTTGCAAAATTGACGTAGGTGCCTTGGCCGTCGAGTGCTGACGCCTTCGGACCAGCAACGAAGAACCATTGTCCGCCTGCGCTGTTTGGTTCGCCAGTGCGAGCCATTGCAAGATCGCCTTCAACGTACTTGTATCCTTTGCCTTCGTCGGCAATGGTGTACCCAGGGTCATCGGTGTTGGTGAGGCCGCCACCTTGAATGATGTCAATTGAAGTATCGGTGCGGAAAATCACGGTGCCGTCGTAGTACTTGTAGCGCGACAGGGTGACGAAGTTGTTCACCGTTTGTGGAGTCTTTGCTGTGTCGAGATCGACAACAATGCTTCCTTCAGTGGTGTCGAATGTTGCCGTGTACTTCTTGGAAGCATCGATGCACATGGGAGGTGCTTTTTCGAATTTGGTGACACGTGCTTGTGAACCATCGATAGCTGGGCACTTGGTGTCGCCAGTGAGCGTGGCTCCCGGGGCGGTGACCACAGGGGCTGCTGGAGCCGCGGTGTCGGTAGGAGCGTCGACAGCGGTATCTGTCGTGGTGTCGAGAACGGTGTCGGCAGAGGTCACTTCGGACGTGTCGTCGCCTCCGGTCACGTTGAAAACAAGGACCACAAGCAAAACGAGTGCAACGAGGCCAACGACCTGCAGACCACGCTTTTTGGTCTTGGAGCGACGTTGTTGTGCAGCGAGCTCGGTGAGTCGCTGCTGGCGGTTCAATTTCTGGCGTTCTCTTTTTTCAGTACCCACAAGGTCGGTAGGTTAGTCGCACTCCGCTAACGTTTGACATCTGTGGGAATAGTCGTCCAAAAATATGGCGGAACTTCGGTCGCCGACCCTGAACGCATCAAGGCAGTAGCCGAGCATGTGGCCTTCACGCGTAGCCACGGCAACGATGTTGTGGTGGTGGTATCGGCCATGGGGAAAACCACCGACAACCTCATTTCATTGGCAAATCAGGTGTCGAGCACTCACCCTGGGCGTGAACTCGACATGCTGCTCACCACCGGAGAGCGCATTTCTATGGCATTGGTGTGCATGGCCCTTGCCGATATTGGCATCGACGCAGTTTCTTTCACCGGGAGCCAAGTAGGAATCATTACCGACACGGTGCACACCAAAGCAAAAATTCTTGAGGTCAAGGGCGATCGTCTGCGTGAAGCACTCGCCGCCGGCAAAGTTGCAGTAGTTGCCGGTTTCCAAGGTGTGAGCACCGATCGAGAAATCACTACTTTGGGTCGTGGTGGCAGCGACACCACAGCAGTTGCGCTTGCCGCTGCTGTGAACGCCGATGTGTGTGAAATTTACACCGACGTCACTGGTGTGTTTAGTGCCGACCCGCGCATTGTTCCTCAAGCTCGCAAATTACAGCGCCTCGATTTTGAAGAGATGTTGGAAATGGCTGGGGCGGGGAGCAAAGTGTTAGCGCTTCGCTCAGTTGAATTTGCTCGTAATCACAATGTTCCTTTACACGTGCGTTCAAGTTTCACTTGGGAACACGGCACGTGGGTGCTCGACATGAGCACTATTAATGCACAGCAGTCTTCAAAGGAGAATGCAATGGAAGACCCAATTATTTCTGGAGTTGTTCACGAAACTGGTGAAGCAAAAGTAACCGTGTTTGGTGTTGCCGATAAGCCAGGTATTTCTGCTGCTCTTTTTGAACCACTTGCCGATGCCAATGTCAATGTCGACATGATTGTGCAAAACACTTCAAAAGATGGCATTACCGACATTTCTTTTACTGTGCCTAAAGCCGACCTCGCTGCTGCATTGAAAATTGTTAATACCGTTGCTGGTGAACTCGGAGCAGCTGGCGTGACACACGACGAAGCAGTGGCCAAGATTTCACTTGTTGGCGCAGGCATGAAAACCAGCCCAGGTGTGGCTGCAAAAATGTTCCGTGTACTTGCTGATGCCGGTGTGAACATTGAAATGATCTCTACAAGCACCATTCGAGTTTCTGTCGTGGTGGGTGCTGCAAATACGGAAAAGGCAATGCGCACGTTGCATACAGCTTTTGGCCTCGACTCTGGCCAGGCGTACTCTGCCCCGTTGCCCGAACGTAAATAAGCAATACTTAACGTCATGGTTCGACGTCGTTCTCAACTCATCCCTTGGCGTGTAGCTGGCGGTGTCGCCGATGAACATGCAAACGCCGACCAGGTAGTGCGCGAAACCGGATGGGTTTTCAATAATGAAACTGGTGCTTCATTAACACTTGAAGACTTCGTCATGAGTGGCAATAAAGAAGTCAATGCGTATCTTCGCGTCTTTGGCATGAATGAAATGAATCTTGAAGAACTCTCGGTTCTCGAAATTGGTTCTGGCATTGGGCGCATGACCTCACGACTCACACATCGTTTTGGAACAGTGATTGCCGCCGATGTTGATGCAACATTCTTAGAGCGCTGCCGTGAAACTGTTGCCAAACACGGGGTCATCAATCGCTTGCGCACAGCTCATGTCACCGACGGGCACACAGTGCCCCTGGCCGACAATTCGGTCGACGCAGTTTTCTCGTACATCACTTTGCAACACTGCTCCAATGCCGATGCCCTCGCGTTGACGAAGGAATCATTACGTGTAACAAAACCTCATGGTGTGGTGATGCTGAACTACCGCACGTGGGTGCTCGCCGATATCTTTTTGCAGCCCACCGGAGCCATCGTGCGGGCGCTGTGGAAAACAAAAGTATTTGGTCCATGGCTTGCCAAGCAGCGAGTGGCAACCCGCTTGGGCTGGCAGGCAAACCGGGTCTCTACCAGCGATGTGCTCGATGTCATCCGTCATTCGGGACGCCCGTGCAATGAAATTGTGCTCTTCCATCATCCGCACCGCCGCCGGTCGTTGTTGGCGGGCATTACGGATCGCGTGATTGGGGGCTCAGGCATTCAAGAGCGCGTGTTGCCGCGGGCCAATAAGAGCCATTGGTGGTTAATTCTCCGGCTTGGGGAATGACTCTCAGATAGCCTGCACGTTTATGCGAGTAGGTCTAGTAGGTGCAACAGGTCAAGTAGGCGGGGTCATGCGGGCTCTTTTAGAAGAGCGCAATTTCCCGGTAACGCAGATGCGCTATTTCGCATCAGCACGTTCGGCTGGAACCACACTGAAGTGGAAAGGCACCGACATTGTTGTGGAAGATGCGGCCACTGCCGATGTGTCGGGTCTCGACGTCGCACTCTTTTCTGCCGGCGCAACCTCGTCGCGTGAACTTGCTCCGCGTTTTGCTGCAGCGGGCGCAATGGTTATTGATAACTCTTCGGCATTTCGCATGGACCCTGAAGTGCCACTCATTGTTTCAGAAGTAAACCCCGAAGAAATTCGCAACGCTCACAAACGCATTATTGCAAACCCCAACTGCACCACAATGGCGGCGATGCCAGTGCTGAAGCCATTGCACGATGCCGCACAACTCGTACGACTCATTGCAAGTACGTATCAAGCGGTCAGTGGAGGTGGGCTCGCTGGTGTTGACGAACTCGATAAGCAAGCAAATGCTGTGGTGAAAAATTCACGTGAACTCACCTATAGCGGTGGTGCAGTTACTTACCCTGCACTTGAAAAATTTGTGCGCCCCATTGCATTCAACGTTCTACCATTTGCTGGTTCTCTGGTTGATAACGGCGAATTTGAAACCGATGAAGAAATTAAATTGCGCAATGAGAGTCGCAAAATTCTCAACATCCCCGACCTCTTGGTGTCGGGAACATGTGTGCGAGTACCTGTTTACACCGGGCATTCTCTTTCCATCAACGTCGAGTTTGCGCGTGACATCACAGTGGCGCAGGCAACAGAGTTGCTCTCAAACGCGCCAGGCGTGCAAGTTGTGGATATTCCGACCCCATTGCAAGCTGCTGGAGCAGACCCAAGTTTCGTAGGGCGCATTCGTCAAGATCGCTCTGCTCCGGGTAACCGTGGCCTCGTGCTCTTTGTTGCAAACGACAACTTGCGCAAAGGCGCAGCGCTGAACGCTATTCAGATTGCCGAATTACTGATTTAAGAGGTGCTTAGAGCGCAGATTCAAGTTCGCCTGCAACAAGTGACTGTGCAGTGCGACGCAAGGTAAGTGCATTGAGGGGCTTCACGAGCCAGGTATCGGCGCCGCTGCGCTTTGCGAGTTGAGCATCGGCATCGCGGTCGAGCAACATGAGAACGGGAATATGTGGCAAGCGGCCACCGGTTTCATCGAGACGCAGGTCCATGGTGACTGCAAAGCCACCCATCGAACCAATTTGTGAGTCGAGAACAGCAAGGTCGGGAGTACGTGCAGTAACGGCGGCGGTGACATCGCGGCCATTCGAGCAAACGGTGAAGGAGGTTTCTGGTGAGCCAAGGGCTGCGACCACTTCGTCAAGGACCCACTGAGCATCGGTTGCTAAAAGAATATGCACGACAAAACTCTAGTCGGCACGAGCCAAGAGTGCGCCTAATGAGCACAGGGTCACGAGAGTTTTTTCCTGGTCGTCAAGAAGTGCGGCAGAAAAGGGAGCGCGCGCGATGTGTATTTCGGGGGCGCTGTGAGTAAATACTTGCGCACTCTCATCTTGAGCGTCGGCCAACCGGTGAAAATGGGCGAGGTTTTCTTCGAGGAGCGCTAGGTCGGCGGAATCAATGGATGGGGTATCGACCAATCCATGGTCGGTGAATCTGGGTTGCATGCGATTCAAGATGAGAAGCGCCGGTTCAATTTTTTGCTTGCGCAAAGTGTCGGTAAAAAAGCACGCCTCACTGATGGCATCTGTTTGTGCAGTAGAGACCAGTACGTATTGAGTGCGTTTGTCGTGGAGAACTGTCTCTACCGCAACAGCACGATCGCGAAAGCCGGCGTCGAGACCTTGGAATGCTTGAAAGAACTCCACAGTGTCTTCTAGCGCTTGTGCTCCGATGACCTTAGAAATGAGTCTGACGACGGGTTGCGTGAGGGTGCTGATTACTTTGAGACCAGCACTAGCGGGTGCAATGAGAATGCGATACAACGGGTGATCAATAAATCGCGTTAAACGCGCCGGTGCACTGAGAAAGTCGAGAGCCTGACGAGTGGGTGGAGTATCAACCACCACTAAATCAAAACGCGGGTCGTTATAGAGGTCATATAACTTTTCTGCCGCCATGTATTCCTGGGTGCCTGAAAGCGAGCCAGCAATGTTTTGATAAAACCGATTCGCAATAATGCGGTCTGCTTGTTCTGGTGTCGGGCTGTATCGGTGGATGAGTGCATCGAAAGTGGTGCGTGTATCAAGCATGGTGGCCCATAACTCACCAGATGCTGATAGTTCAATACGCGAAGGCTCATTCGTGAGAGTGCCGCCAACACCAAGTGCATCGGCTAGTCGCTTGGCGGGGTCGATGGTAATAACAACAACGCGCTTTCCCAGTTGTGCACCGTGTGCGGCAAGTGCAGCGGCAGTTGTGGTTTTTCCTACACCACCACTGCCAGCAAAAACGATGACACGGTTTTCTGTGAGTAGTTGGTTCACTTGGCTGGCGCTCATAGTGCCTCAATTGCAACAAGAAGTTGGTCGGCAACATTTTCAATCGTGCATGATGCAAGATCGGAAACAACGAGATGTGCGAGAGGAAGTTGCTCGGTTAATTTCGCGATGTTGGTGCGATGACGCAGAATTTGTGCATTACGAAATTCGCCGGCTTGAGCCAACGCGGAATTCTGCGGCAGTGATGGAGCAAGATGCAATGGCGCAGAGGTATCGACTTGGTTCACCACAACGGGGGTGAGCTTCACGCCAATTTCCTCTTCAATGGCGTATGCAGTTTCAATGCATTCTTGAACAGGTGTGGGCTCGGGAATGGTGACGAGCACCACTTGGCATCGCGACCCATCTCGCAACATTTCTAAAATTTCATCGGCTTGCAGACGTACCGCACCACTTTTCACAGAATCAGAAATGGCTTGTGGGGTTCTCAACATCGTGATGGCGTGTCCGGCCGCGGGGCCATCAACCACAATGACATCGGCAGCAGCGCTTTGTTCAAGATGCTTGACTTTGCCTAACACCAACAAGTCGTCGATGCCAGGGGCTGCCGAAGACACGACATCGAGCACGCCAGAGGTCACCATGAGGCGTGAAATGCGTCCTAGTCCTTTGGTGTCGAGGTACTCCCGCAGCGCTGCGGCAGGGGTCAAAGAGAGGCTCGAGACGCCAGAAGGCACCGGTTTTCCGTCAGTTTCCACCAAAAGGCTGGTGAGGCCGCAACGGTGCGCAGCAAGAGCGAGGGCAGCGGCTACCGTCGATTTCCCTACGCCACCTTTTCCCGCAACAATGAAGACGCGGGACGCGGTGAAAAACTGATTCGGGTCCACTCACCCTCCGGAGGTTCGAATGCGAAAACTTATCTTGGCAGTAACACTGGGCGGACTCATACTCATGGGCGCACAAAATGCCTCCGCCGAAGAAGAATCTTCGCTTCCCACAGTCGATGTGCAAGAGGTCAGCGGGCTTCTTGATGAAATTCAAGCTCAGGCGATGGAAGATGCCATTGAACGGTCATCAGGCGAAGGATCACAGGCGCTGGTGTTTCAAATGAACACACGCGGCTCGGTGTTGAGTCGCGAACGAGTTGCAGTGTTGCTTGAACGGGTTGCTGCAGCAAAGGTCCCCGTTGCAATTTGGGTCGGGCCATCGGGTTCCCGCCTTTATGGTCTCGCGGCGCAGTTGCTTGCTGCTGCCGATGTGACGGCAATGGCACCTGGTACGCGCATTGGCAATATGGGCACTCCGCTCAATGCGGAAGGTGTCACTTTTGATTTTGGGAAGAGCACTGAAATCTTGCAAGGCAACACCATGGGTTTCGCCGATGCACGCAAAACAGGCGCTTTGAAATTTTCTGGCAGCGACGAAGGTGTGCCTGTGATGAAAAATATGATTTTTGCACTCGACGGTTTGTCGATTAACGGCAAAGTGCTCGACACGGTGACGGAAAAAGTTGGTGCCGACGGACAAATTGAACGCGAAGCGACATCAGTAAGATTTTTTAAACTAGGTCTAGTTCCGCGTCTCTTTCACACGGTGTCGAGCCCACCAGTGACCTATCTTTTCTTAACTATTGGGCTCGCTCTTCTCATATTTGAGTTCTTTACTGCAGGTATTGGTATTGCTGGACTTGTTGGAGCTGTTTGTTCAGTATTTGGAAGTTTCGGCCTTGGGGTCTTGCCAGTGAATGGGTTTGCATTAGCGGCAATTCTTTTTGCCATGCTCGCATTCTCTGTCGATGTGCAAGTAGGGGTTCCTCGATTCTGGACAGGTGTGGGCCTTGCGTCGTTTAGTGCGGGTTCTCTCTTTCTCTTTCGCGACATCGACAGCATGAACTTGCGACCCTCATGGATCACGTTGTTGGTGGGTATTGGCGGTTTAGCACTCACGTTTATTGTGGGCATGCCGTCGATGACGCGTACACGTTTTGCTACACCCACCATTGGTCGTGAATGGATGATTGGCGCACAAGGCGTTGCACTGGAAGAACTTGCTCCAGGTGGAACCGTGCGAGTGCATGAAGGCTCATGGCGCGCACGTACAAACCGCGCCACGCCAATTCCTGCGGGGTCAGCTGTCAATGTTGTAGCAATTGACGGAATCACTCTTGAAGTAGAACCCATTGAGGGCGCTGCGCGCGACTATCGCGAACGCCACTAAAAGCGAGTTATAAGCGGGGGCCAGCAATACGCAGGTCACCACGTCGTCGGGTGATGCCTCGAGCATCGAGTGCTTCGAGGAGTGGAACCGCGTACTTGCGCGTGGTATTTGCCGCTTCACGAAATGCACTCGTAGTAATGCCATCGGGGTGTTGCGTGAGTAGATCTTTCACCACTGCATGTGCGCGGTCGAGAGTGTGAGAAGCGAAGAAAATACCATCGAGGTTGAGCAAGTGACCTTCTTGAACGAGTCGGCGCAACAGTGCTCGATCAAATGCATTCGGGTCGGGCGGGGTAAACAATGCGTCAATGAATTCTTGAACGAGTGGGTGTGTTTGCTTTTGTGAGGGCGCCAACTCGGGAAGATACAAACGACCGTTTTCAATTACTGCTTCTTCGGGGCGAAATGTTCGAGCAGCCTGTGCCAGATGATCGGGTAACCCAACAAGGTCGATTCCCTGAAGTTCACTTGCAAGTGAGCGTTGGGAGTTGAGCATGTGAAAGACCTCGGCTTTTGCTGCGGTCAACATGGCGCTACTGAAAATCACATCATCAACGGTGGGCGTTGCCTGCACGCCAGTGCGAAGAAAGAGTTCGTTGGTGTTCATCATCCCTCGCTCATCGAGTAAGTGTTGAACGTCGTATTGAGGGTCTGCTTTGGTGAGCCGTAAAACAGGGTCGATATCGAGAACGATGCCACCGGCGACTGTTTCATCGCGACCAGTTTCACGCAAGATGAATTTGTCTTGAGGCGCAACTGCAATGGGGTGCTGCAGATATAGACGAGCTTTAGCCGTGGTGCCTGGTGCAATGGACTCGGCTTGAATAAGACGTAGTGACACTTCTACTTCGTCGCTCCCGATGTACATGAGGAAATGCCCGCGGCGCGTAATGGAGTGCGCAAGATAGGGGAGAGCGTGCAGTTCGACGTCGAGAGTATTTGACAACATCCATTGTTCTGGAAGAACAAGAACATCACCACGATTGATGTCGTTATGTGAAATACCGTGCACATTGACCGCAACACGTGAGCCTGGTTCGCTTGTTTCTACTTCGTGATTATGCGAGTGCAACTGGCGAATGCGGCCTTTGTGGCCTGCAGGCAAAATGGTGATGTCGGCACCAACAGTGAGTGAGGCATCGAGCAATGTGCCGGTGACTACAGTTCCGACACCGGTGAGTGAAAAGACACGGTCGATCCAGATGCGGGGGCGAGACTTTATTTGGCGAGGAGCATGAACAATACTCAGAATTTTCTGGCGCAGAAGTTCGATGCTTGATTCATCATGAATACTTGTTTCAACAATCGGGGCATCGCTGAGAAAGGTATCTTCCAGTTGCATCTCAACGAGCAGACGTGCATCTTCGCGCTCTGCTTCTGAGAGCAAGTCACACTTGGTGAGCGCAACTACACCGTGTTGAACACCGAGCAGGCGCAAGATGTCGAAGTGCTCTTGGGTCTGTGGCATCCAACCTTCGCGCGCATCGACCACTAAAAGACACATGTCGATGCCGCCAACGCCAGCCAGCATGTTGCGCAAAAAGCGAATGTGTCCGGGCACATCAATGAACGAAAGCACTTCACCAGCACTTCCCGTGCTGTGCGCAAAGCCGAGATCTATGGTGAGGCCTCTGCGTTTTTCTTCTTCAAGACGATCGGTGTTGGTGCCGGTGAGTGCTTCAACAAGAGATGTCTTGCCGTGGTCAACGTGACCTGCGGTAGCGATGAGTGTCATGGTGTTTCTTCGCTACTTCAAAAGTGTGAGTGCGTGTACAACTTCTTCATCGTCGCGTGTATCGAAGGATCGAAGATCGAGCAATGTTTGGCCATTTTCTGTGCGCGCAATGACCGGAACGCGATGTTTCCGGAGTTGAGCCACATGATTGCCAGTGAGTGACAGAGCAAAAGAATTAATGAATGCTCCGGGTGTGCTTCCTGCCCCTGGCATTGCTTGTGTAGGAACGAGTTGTGCGTTGAGCCCACATTGTTGATGCAGTGCCGTGGCCATTTTTTCACCACGAACCTGAAGCGCTTCTGTTGTTGTGGTTGCCATTTGCCAGAAAGGAATGTCGGTAGTGACTGTTTTGTTGATGTAACTCAGCAAAACTTCCTGCAGTGCCGCTACAACGTGACTGCCGGGTCGCAGTGCACGCATTAAAGGGTGTGCGCGACACGCTGCAACAAGTTCGCGTGAACCCGCAATGATTCCGCACTGTGGGCCACCGAGCAACTTGTCGCCACTAAAAGTCACCAATGCCGCACCAGCCTGCAGGCACTGTGCTGCAGCGGGTTCCTGCGATAGCCACTGTGGAGGCGGCCCAGACAGCCACTGGCAGCGAGCATCGATGAGCCCGGAACCAATGTCGGCAATGACGGGAACACCAAGTTGTGAGAGTTCTTCTAGGGGCGCGTGTTCAGTAAAACCTTGAATATGAAAATTTGATGGGTGGATGCGCATGATGCAGGCAACGTCATTGCCGCGCTTCTGAATTGCTTTGCGGTAGTCGCTCGTTCGGGTGCGATTAGTAGTTCCGACATCAATGAGCCGAGCACCCGATTGTTCAAGCACATCGGGAATACGAAAACCACCACCAATTTCCACACTTTCACCACGTGCAATGGTGACATCGCGACCAGCAGCTATTGCGGCGAGCACTAAGAGAACTGCTGCTGCATTGTTGTTGACCACCACGGCATCTTCTGCTCCGGTGAGTTCTGAGAGGAGAACCGATAGTGAACTCTGGCGTGAGCCACGAGCACCAGTGGCGACATCGAACTCCAGTGAAGAAGCACGCACGGTCTGCGGGTTCTCTGACAAATGAGGGGCGCGACCCAAATTGGTATGCAGAAGAACTCCGGTTGCGTTGATGACAGGCTGCACCATGGTGAGTTGCAGGTTTTGTGCAAGGGCAATTGCACTGGCAGCAAAGTCGGGGCCACCAGACCCAATAGCCATTCGCGCACAGCGCACACGAAGGGGTGCAGGCAGTTCCACATGCTCGGCAATGGTGCGTGCAAGGGCATCGACCGAGGGTGGTCGCTGCGGTAATGAGGAGTCGGAGTCGGCTGGGCTCACGGCGTCAACCTATCGCTCGCTAGCCTGCAAGGTAGTGGTCGTACTCTTTTTACTCTTCGTGGCACTTCCTATTGCCGAAATATATGCCCTCATCAAGATGGGGAGTTGGCTGGGGCTCTTTCCCACCTTGGCTATTTTGGTGCTCGTTTCCGCGGCCGGGGCTGCATTGGTGAAGCGCGAAGGCTTGCGCGTCTTTCGTCGTTTCAAAGAACAAATCGCCGCTGGCAATATGCCCACCAATGAAATGGTCGATGGCGTGTGTTTGCTCATTGCTGGCGTATTGCTTGTAGTCCCAGGGTTTGTCACCGATGCTGTCGGACTACTTTTGCTCTTGCCGCCATTTCGATTATTGCTCCGTCGTCGTTTGAAAAAGAGCAGCGGCAAAAAGGTCAATATTGTTGCAACGTATAACGGGCGTATTGTTGAAACCAACGGCGTCATTAATGTAAATGAACACATCAACCCGCCGAAAGAAATTGAGCCATAAAAATGCACGAAGACGTTCCCATTCGTATGGCCGCAACAGTGATGTTGGTACGTGACGACGAAATCACTAAAGACATTGAAGTTTTCATGATGCAGCGCACATTGAAAGCAGTATTCGCTGGTGGTCTTTATGTTTTCCCCGGCGGTAAATTAGACGACATCGATGGTGGCAGCCATATTGAACACTTGTGTGACGGGCTCACCGACGAAGAGGCAAGTGGTTTGTTGCAAGTACCTTCCGGTGGGCTCGCTTTTTGGGTAGCGGCTATTCGTGAATGTTTTGAAGAAGCTGGCGTGCTGCTGGCTCGCGATACAAGAACAGGTGACTACATTCGCTTCGATGATCCAGACGTGGCTGATCGTTTTGAGGCATATCGTCACGAAGTACACGACGGCAAGTTGGGTATGCACGAACTGTGTGACAAGGAATCACTTCGCTTGGCAACCGATGCCATTGAGTATGTGAGTCATTGGATCACTCCGGTTGGTGAACCGCGCCGCTTCGATACAAGATTTTTCTTGGCGCGTGCGCCGCAGGCACAAGACCCGCTTCACGATGATGGTGAAACTATTGCGAGTTTGTGGGTGTCGCCCAATGAAGCCTTGGCAATGTTCGCTCGCGGTGAGTTGGCAATGTTGCCACCAACCGTGCGCAACTTGGAGTTTCTCCAGCCACACCACACAGCAGACGAAGCATTAGTAGCTGCAACAAAAGTGGGTATTCCACCTGCAATTCTGCCCCGCATTCGTGTCGATGCTGAAGGAAAGGTTCTCGGAGTGGTATTACCCGATGAACCTGGTTACAACGAATTGGCCTGATGTTTAGGTGCGCGAGCGCACGGCTACAGGAACCGCAACTTCTTCTACTCGTGCGCTGCACCCCGACATTTCTGACTGGGCGATTGTTTGTGCAATGAGTTTGCGGGCAATGTTGTGAAATTCAATTGCTGCTTTTCCGGTGTTGTGCAATGCAACGGGTTCTCCGGTGTCGCCACCCAATGCAACTGTTGCCTCAATAGGAACTTGACCCAATAACTCGGCACCAATTTCATTGGCGAGAGCAGTGCCTCCACCTGTGCCGAATAGCGCATAAGAGTTGCCGTGGTCGCATTCAAATGAGGTCATGTTTTCAATGACACCTGCAACGCGTAAGAAACTGCGTTGTGCCATGTCGGCGGCGCGAATAGCAACTTTTTGCGCAGAGACGGCAGGAGTAGTGACGATCACTAAATCGGTGCGCGGCAACATGCGGGCAAGACCCATTTGTACGTCGCCAGTTCCTGGTGGCATGTCGATGAGCAAATAGTCAAGATGACCCCAATGCACGTCGTTCAAAAATTGTTCAACAGCTTTGGTGAGCATCAGCCCACGCCACATGAGAGCGGTGCCTTCGTCTTCAACAAGCATTCCTGTTGACACAACTTTGAGTACACCTTTACCAAGCACGCGTTCGTTGGGGATGATCATTGGCTTTTCAAAGCCGTCAACTTTTTCTGCTTGAAGTCGGTCGGGCATGCCGAGCATGCGCGGAATGGAGAAACCCCAAATGTCGGCGTCGAGAACTCCAACAGTGTTTCCTTGTGCCGCTAACGCTGCAGCAAGGTTGACCGTTACCGAACTTTTTCCTACGCCACCTTTGCCACTTGCAATGGCAAGCACGCGTGCGTTGATGGGCACTTGAGTTGCAGGTGCCTGTTCTTTTGCATTCCATCGCGCACGGGTCATGACAGCAGTGCGCTCTTCGGGCGTCATTTCACCCCAGTCGATAGACACCTTGGTGATGAGCGGATGAGTTTTGACGCGCGACTCGATGTCTTTTTTGATTTGAGCACGCAATGGGCAACCCTTAATGGTGAGCTTGATACCAATGCGAATGAGGCCCTCGGGGGAAACTGTGATATCGCCCACCATGCCTAGGTCAACAATGTTGTCGCCGAGCTCGGGGTCAATGACCGCACGCAGAAGGTGGCGAATGGCGTCGGGGCTCGGCATTGGGCCAGAAGAGCCGGGGGTGGACCCCTCAGAAAGGTTGGTGTCTGCGCTCGCCATGAACCCAATGTACCGCTATCATTTGCTCATGATCACTCTTACCGATACAGCAGCAGTCAAGGTCAAGCAATTGCTTGAGGCTGAAGGGGCAACCGAACTCGCTTTGCGCGTTGCCGTTCGCCCTGGTGGTTGCTCAGGTTTCTCGTACGAGATGTATTTCGATGGTGATGTTGCCTCTGATGACCAAACGCTCACCTTTGGTGATGTTCGCGTCGTTGTTGACCCAGCTTCAGCACAGCTTCTTGAAGGCGCAAGCCTCGACTACAAAGATGGCTTGCAAGATGCAGGCTTCGCAATCAACAACCCAAATGCCAGCCGCACCTGCGGTTGTGGAAACAGCTTTAGCTAATTCCGTTCAGCCGCAGTGCTTCAAGCACTTCGCTGCTATCAAAAATTGCATCTAGTCGTTCTACAAGTTTTCCTGTGGCATCGGTAATGAAGAGCGCTGGTTCAAATGTCATTTTGTGCGCTGTAACGGCTGGCGCAGAAACTGTTGCCGTTGTGTCGGTGTACACCTCGGCATGAATGAAAATTGCTCGGTCGCCGAAGCTTCCGTGAGCACTCAATAAAGCGTCGAGTGCCGGCGTGCAGGTTCCTGTTTGGCAATAAGCAGGTGTGCCTAAGAGATACACCACGGGTTTGCCCATCGTGAGGGCGTCGCGCAAGTTGACATCGTGCAGTGGGCAAGGCTCTGGCTTGCGTGTACATATCGGAGTAATGCCACGCGCATTTTGTGTTGTTGGAGTATCGATAGGTGGCAAAGGCGACCCCACTGTGGGAATGGCAACTTCGCTTGCATCTTTTACTTGAAATGCTGCACCCGCAGCATCGAATCCAGAAAGCGAGATGATGTAGGTACCGGGCTCTTTGAGATCTACAACAAGGGGCCAATACGGTTGTGGAACGTCGGTGATATGAGCCTGCACAACAAAGTCGTCTTCGAAAAGCGCGTTGCCATCGAGATCCGACACCACAAAGCGCAAAGACTCTGGGATCTTGACGCCACTTTGTGTGGTGACAATTCCTTCTGTATTGCCCAATGACATAGGCAAGCGAATGCGCCCCGGGGTGAGCACCTCTTTAGGAAATCGCTGCACCAAGCTGACGGTGTTCAAATCGAGTGTGTTGCCGCCACTTCCACCACAGGCCGCAAGGAGTGATGGAGCAAGAGCAACGGACAGCCCGGCGCCTGCACCACGAATGAGAAACTGCCGACGGGAATACTGCATGCCGCCAAACTATAGATGAAGAAGCGTGAAGAAGTTAGGGTGTGTGTATGGCAGCACAAAAGAAAGCACCAGCAAAAAAGGCCCCAGCGAAAAAAGCTCCGGCAAAAAAAGCAGCTGTGAAGAAAACAGCTAAAGCTCCGGCACCCATTGGTCCGTACACACCAGTTGTGCGCGCTGGCGACTGGATCATTGTGTCGGGTCAGCTCGGCCTCAAAGACGGTGTGATGCAAAAAGGTGTGTCGGCCCAAACCACGCAAGCCGTGAAGAATTTGAAAGAGCGCCTCGCCGAAATGGGCGCAAATATCAATGATGTGAAAAAAACCCTCTGTTTCCTCACCGATATGGAAACCTTCAGTATCTTCAACGAGGCCTATGTTGCAGGCTTTGGTAATAGCCGCCCTGCGCGCAGCACCATTGGTGTCGCGTCGCTTCCTGCAAATGGCCAAGTGGAGATAGAAGCTTGGGCCTACAAGCCACTACGCTAAGCACATGCCTGGCGCCATCATTCTCGTTATCGCACTTGTGATCTTCCCCATCATCGTTGGGCTGTCCACTGCTGGTATTGCAGCGCTTCTTGGCCACCTTTTGTATAAAGACGGTGAAGTGCGCAACGCCGATAGCGAACTTCTCGACCTCAACGTTTAATCACTATGCGCGCCGATCTGCTGGTGCGCAATGCGCTGTTAGTTGCAACGGTCGATGCAGCTCGACGTGAATTACCAGGTGGTTGGGTAGCTATTACCAATGGCCTCATTTCAGGAGTGGGCTCTTCTCTCGATGTTCCACCTGACGCGGCAGAGGTCATTGATGCAAGTAATTGTTTAGTAACGCCTGGGCTCATCAATACGCATCATCACTTGTATCAAAACCTGACGCGTGCATACCCACCAATGACCAACGCACCACTTTTTGGGTGGCTGCAAACGTTGTACCCGTTGTGGCGCGCTATCGACGAAGAAGCAGTTCATGTGAGCGCATGGGTTGGCCTTGCAGAACTCGCGCTTTCTGGTTGTACCACTTCAACAGATCATTTGTATTTGCACCCGCACGGTGCAGGTGATTTATTAACTGCGGAAATTGATGCAGCAAAAGATTTAGGAATGCGTTTTCACCCCACGCGTGGCTCAATGTCTTTGAGTGTGAAAGACGGTGGGCTCCCCCCCGACGATGTGGTGCAAGACGACGACGATATTTTGCGTCTCTCTGCTGAAGCCGTAGCTAAACATCACAACCGTGCGCATGGAGCAATGGTGCGTATTGCTCTTGCTCCATGTTCACCTTTTAGCGTGACCGAGCAACTCATGGTGCGTTCGGCCGAACTTGCCGAACAACTTGATGTGCGTTTGCATACACACTTCGCCGAGAACAGCGAAGACGATGCATTCTCTCTGGCAACTTTTGGGTGTCGCCCCATGGAGTATTTAGAACGAACAGGTTGGTGCACCAATAGAACTTGGGTTGCGCACTGTGTCATGCCCAATGAAGATGAAGTGAAACGTTTGGGTGCAGCAGGAGTAGGCGCAGCACATTGCCCGAGTAGCAATCTCATTTTGGCGTCGGGTATCTCGCCTGTAGTCGACCTGCGTGCTGCAGGTGTACATGTAGGTCTTGGCGTCGATGGCTCTTCGTCGGCCGACAGCGCGTCGTTGTGGTTGGAAGCTCGTCAAGCAATGCTGTTAGCAAAACTCAAGAGCGGTGCGCATGCCGGAACAGCACGGATGGCGTTAGAAATAGCCACCATCGGTGGCGCAGGTTGCTTGGGTCGTATTGGTGAAATTGGTGAAATCAGTGTTGGGGCAGTGGGCGACCTTGCCATATGGCAACTCACCGGGCCCGCCTTCGCTGGTGCACTTGCCGACCCCATTGAAGCGTGGCTGCGTTGCGGGCCACTCAGTGCACGCGACACCATTGTGCAGGGCAAAGCTGTCGTGCGCAATAAGGAACTTGTGAGTACAAAAGTCGACAATATGTTGCGTACACACGCAACGATCTCGCGACGCATTCAGAAACTCGCGTAGTGCTTCACGCCTTTTTCCTCAGCTTCGGCGTTATTTTTGTTGCTGAACTCGGCGATAAGAGCCAGTTAATGGCATTGGCTTTTGCCACTCGTTATAAAACTCTTCCTGTTCTTATTGGCATCACGCTCGCTACTGCTCTTGTGCACCTTGCTTCTGTTGGCATTGGCGCCATGTTGGGAGCAGCGCTCCCCACGCGGCCTATTAATGCAGTGGCTGCACTTGCATTCGTTGGATTCGGACTATGGACACTGCGTGGTGATGAACTCAGCGACGACGACACAGCACGGGCAAACAAAACAGCGAAGCATGTGGTGATAGCGGTAGGAACTGTATTTTTTCTCGCCGAACTTGGCGACAAAACAATGCTTGCCACCATTACCTTGGCAACACGTGAAGGTGTCGTGGGCACATGGCTAGGTTCCACTGTAGGAATGGTGGTTGCCGATGCGCTTGCCATAGTGGTTGGTCGCGCGATGGGGACAAGACTTCCTGAGCGAACTATCAAAATTGGTGCAGCAATAACGTTCTTCTTTTTTGCAGCGTTGCTTGGTTACGAAGTAATTGCTGGTTAGATAAACGTTCTAGCCATTCCAGCGTGACTGCCCAAAGCGGTAGCCCACACTGCGCACTGTTTGGATGAGGTTGGCATGTTCTTCGCCAAGCTTTGCGCGAAGTCGACGAATGTGTACATCAACTGTGCGTGCACCGCCGTAGTACTCATAGCCCCACACCCGTGACAACAAAATTTCGCGCGTGAATACTTTGCCCGGGTTCTGGGCAAGGAACTTCAACAGTTCGTATTCCATGTAGGTGAGGTCGAGGGGCTGACCTTCAAAAGTTGCCTGGTAGGTCTCGAGGTTCAAACTGAGACCCGCGTAGTCGATCATCTCGGCACGCACCACAGCACTCTCGGAATGTGTGAGATGGCGTAAGCGCGCTTCTAATTCGCGGGGATGAAACGGAGCAATGCAGAAGTCGTCGAAGTTTTCGTCGCGCAACTCCAGCTGCCCAAGCTCAGCGCCAGAAATAAGAACCAAGATGGGGCAAGCAAGCGCGTCACGTTTGCGCAATGCCCGGCAAAAGGCCCATGCCGATTCGGCGTTGTCTTCGCAGTTCACCACGGCACCAGCCCAACCCGTTGTGGGTTCGTGCTCTAACGCTTGTTCAGGCGACGACACAGCCTTCCAGCGGTACCCCGACATGTCGAGGGTGCGGGCAAGATCGGGGCTTGCCGGTTCGGGATATACAACGATGAATTCCATTATGAAATGAAGACCTACAACGACCGAAGGTAGCGGTTGAGCTCAAATGGAGTGACCTGTGTTTTATAGCCACGCCATTCTGAACGCTTATTGCGGAGAAACCATTCAAAAATATGTTCGCCAAGTGCGCTAGCAACAAGTTCAGAACGTTCCATAATGTCGAGAGCATCGGCAAGAGACTGTGGCAATTGTTCAATGCTCAATTTATTAAGGTCTGCATCGTTCATTTCAAAGAGGTTTGCATCGGCTTCGGCAGGAAGTGTGTACCCCTGCTCAACACCACGCAGACCCGCTGCGAGGATGACAGAAAATGCGAGGTACGGGTTCGTGGCAGGGTCGGGCGAACGATATTCAATGCGCGTTGCCATGGCGTTACCTTTTTTCGGTACAGGCACACGAATAAGACCACTGCGGTTGTTGCGTGCCCATGAAATATGCACAGGTGCTTCAAACCCAGGAACGAGTCGCTTGTAACTGTTCACTGTTTGGTTGGTGACCGCTGTAATTTCTGCGGCATGGCGCAAGAGACCTGCCATAAATGACTTTGCGGTAGGCGACAAGTTGTACGCATCTTTTTCGTCGTAGAACGCGTTGTCTTCACCTTTAAAGAGAGACAAATGTAAGTGCATACCTGAACCTTGTACTCCTTCAAGGGGCTTAGGCATGAAGGTTGCATGCACGTTGTGCATTGCCGCAACTTCTCGCACTGCGAGGCGGAAGGTCATGATGCTGTCGGCCATGGTGAGTGCATCGGTATGACGTAGGTCGATTTCGTGTTGGCTTGGCGCGTCTTCGTGGAAACTGTATTCAACGGGGATGCCCATTGTTTCAAGCGTGCGAATGGTTTCTTTGCGCAATGAAGTTGCGATGTCGGAAGTGGTGAGGTCGAAGAAACCACCTTCATCGAGTGGCTGAGGAAGTTCACCTTTTTGCGGAGGAGCAAAATAGAAATATTCAATATCGGGTGCAATGTAAAACGCGTAGCCAAGTTTGACGGCGGCATCGAGGTTGCGCTTCAACACCTGGCGTGGGTCGGCATCGAATGGTGTGCCGTCGAGATTATGAATGTTGCAAAATACGCGTGCTTCAGTGCCCTTGGGATCGGCCCATGGCAGTACCTCAAAGGTGTTGGGGTCGGGAATAGCAAGCACATCGGCTTCTTGCACGCGGCTAAAACCTTCGATAGATGAGCCGTCGAAGGTCATTCCATCTTCAAGTGCATTTTCTAATTCGGCAGGGCTGATGGCAAATGACTTCAGGTTGCCCAATATGTCGGTGAACCACAGACGAACGAGGCGTACACCACGTTCTTCCACCGTGCGTAAAACATATTCACGTTGCTGTTCGAGCATTTCTGACATCTCCTCAGTGTGCCTGTTTTTGTCGTAAATGCGAACCGGGGGGCACATTGGCCCCCCGGTTGCTAGTAATTATGTACGAGAAGCGCTTATGCGGCGCCACATACGGTCTCAAGAATGAGACGGGTAACGGTGTACGGGTCGACGTTGGCGTTCGGGCGGCGGTCTTCTGCATAGCCCTTGCCGTCGCGGCCAACCTGCCATGGAATACGTACTGAAGCACCGCGGTCGGACACGCCGTAGCTGAACTTGTTGTACGGAGCAGTTTCGTGCTTTCCGGTGAGGCGGCTTGCAATGTCGTCGCCGTAGTTGTCGACGTGTTCCATAACGCGCTTGCCGAGGGCCTCACATGCTGCAGTGATGGCCTTCAAGTTGGTGTCGTTGCGCATTGCCTTGGTGGAGAAGTTGGTGTGTGCACCAGCACCGTTCCAGTCGCCCTTCATTGGCTTTGCAGCAAATGAGATGACCACATCGTAATCTTCAGCAATGCGCTGCAAGAGCCAGCGTGCCACGTACATGTGGTCGCTCACGGTGAGTGCATCTGCGGGTCCGATTTGGAATTCCCACTGACCAGGCATTACTTCAGCATTGGTGCCACAGATCATGATGCCAGCATCAATGCAAGCCTGCGTGTGCTCTTCAACGATGTCGCGACCAACAATGCGACCAGTACCGACGCCGCAGTAGTAAGGGCCTTGTGGAGCAGGGAAGCCGCCAACAGGGAAACCAAGTGGTGAGCCATCAGGGCGCAACATGGTGTATTCCTGCTCGATGCCGTAGATCATTTCCTGATCGGCGTACTTCTTTGCTTGTTCAGCCAAAGCTGCACGAGTGTTTGTTGAGTGTGGGTTGTCATCTTTTGCTTCAAGAACATCACACAGGACGAGGATGTTCTTGCCGCCACGGATGGGGTCTGGGCAAGAAAAGACCGGGCGCAAAACACAGTCTGATGAGTCGCCAGCAGCTTGATCTGTTGATGAACCGTCGAAACCCCAAACGGAGAGTTTTTCGTCGTCAGCCATGACTTTGGTTTTTGAGCGCAATGTTGGTGTGGGTTTCACACCGTCGATCCAGATGTATTCGGCCTGAATTGGCACGGCAGTTCCTTCCATATGGGTGATACTGAGCCAAAGCCCAGAAGTGATTGCTCTATGTTGCCAAGAAGCAGTTTCACTTCCATGTCTCAATTGTTAACTCTGTGTGAAGCAACTCATATATGTAAGGCTAACCTAATAGATGAAGAGTGGGTCAGAGTGAGTTCGGTAGCCTGAGAAGGTGTTCAAAACCCACAAATTACGCCCATTACGCCAGGTTCAGCGATGAGAGTTGGTCTTGCACAGGTCAACCCCACCGTGGGCGACTTGGTGGGCAATGTTGCGGCAATTGTGCGCGAGTACGCACAGGCCGTTACTGCTGGTTGCGACATCGTGGCATTTCCCGAGCTGAGCATTACGGGTTACCCACCAGAAGATCTGGTGCTGAAGCCCGGATTTCTGGCTGACAATATGCGTGCCCTCAACAGCGTTGTGGAAGTGACGGGTAATTGCATGGCGGTCATTGGTTTTGTCGATTCAGTTGCCGTTCAAGTTGATGGTGGTGAGGAGCGCATTCTTTTTAATGCTGCGGCAGTTGCGCAAAACGGAAAGATACTTGGCGTCTACCGTAAACAACTTTTGCCGAACTACAGCGTGTTTGATGAAGAGCGATATTTCACTCCTGGTCCAAGTATCCAAGATATTTTCACCTGCAACGGAATTCCATTTGCTGTTTCTATTTGCGAAGACCTCTGGGTAGGTGACCCCACTGAGCAGCAAGCACAACAAGGTGCAAAATTGTGCATCAGTATTAATGGTTCACCGTTTCATCGCAACAAGCCCACTCAACGAGATGATTTAGTTTCGAGTCGTGCACAAAGTAATGGTGTTGTTGTTGCATACGTCAACCAAATTGGCGGACAAGACGAGTTGGTTTTTGATGGCGGTTCTTTAGTGGCCGATGCGCGCGGAGTAATTCAAGCTCGTGCTGCTGCTTTTGCGGAAGATCTTTTAGTGTGTGATGTCAATGCACAAGGAGATGTTGTGTGTGTATCTCCGCAGCACGAAGTAGAGCGAGCAAGTTCTGAACTAGAGCGTGTGCATGCAGCATTGGTGTTGGGTACACGTGACTATGTAAAAAAGAATGGTTTTACTGACGTTGTTATCGGACTCTCAGGTGGAATCGACTCAGCACTTGTTGCAGCAATTGCTGTTGAGGCGTTGGGTGCTGAACACGTACATGGCGTGTCGATGCCGTCGCGATATTCAAGTGATGGCTCAAAAGATGACGCTTTAGCACTTGCCCAGAACTTAAACATTCCTTATCAATCAGTTCCTATAGAGCCAGCGTTTGCTGCGTACTTATCGATGTTGGAAGAAGGCTTTGCCGGCAAAGCGGAAGACCTAACGGAAGAAAACCTGCAAAGTCGCGTGCGTGGAATGATTCTCATGGCGTTATCCAACAAGCATGGGTGGATGGTGCTCACCACTGGCAATAAGAGTGAACTTGCCGTGGGCTATTTCACTTTGTATGGCGACTCTGTGGGTGGTTTCGGCATCATTAAAGACGTACTCAAAAC
>ENA-OUVC01000127-OUVC01000127.1-marine-metagenome-genome-assembly--contig:-NODE-127-length-53491-cov-5.603924_pt1 | contig 53491 bp, 48 predicted proteins | sample MGYA00248622_ERZ508571 | MGnify/ENA primary metagenome ERZ508571 (study PRJEB26236, sample SAMN06267175) | marine metagenome | isolation source: Columbia River Estuary | place: USA:Columbia River Estuary... | reverse complement strand
TGTTCAGTTGTATCTTCCGAATCCTTGTTTTGTATTTTATTTAAGATATCAGTCATATCTTCCTCAGATATTTTAGTCATATCAATTGCAGATACGATTGAATTTATGACGTATTTATAGTCTTTTGACGTTAATTCTTCGCCACCATCTCTCATTTTTTGTGACAATTTACCAGTTAACTTTTGAACCGTCTTTAATATTGGTTCATCAGGATTTTCGGTTTCTTCACCACCATCTTCCACAGGTAACTCTTCAGTTGGCTGGTTTTCAGCGTTGTCCGCAGGTAATTCTTCAGTTGAGTAGTCTGTCGCTAAGTCAGTGTCAGTTGTATCGCTTGTTGTGTCGATACCAGTATCAATCGGTTCCTCTTCAGCAAATTCATCACCCGTATTAACAGAAGAAGCCGAATCCGTCATATCAGATCCAGCTCCTTTAATTTTAAGAACGTATCGCTCAGTTAAGCTTTTTTTTTTAAAACATCGATGTTTTCTTTGTAACCAACATTTTCATTGATTTGTTTGAACATCATATTTAAATGTTTTAAAGCTTCAGCGTATGATCTGTAAGAATGTTCGTGAATATTTTCAACACCAGTTAAGTAGTCGTAAGAATTACCGTTTTTTACTTTAATGTAAACGTGCTTTTCTTCCTGTACAATAGCGTATTCATTACCATTAGAAGCAACAGCTTCATGTAAAACATTAGCTAATTGGCCTACTAGTGGTTTATTTTCATTGATTTTTTCTTTTTCAATGCCAGCAATTTCAAGAATTCTTGCTAATTTTTGATCTGCGTCTTGTATTTTTTCAGAACCTATTGGTCTCATATCGTTTTTCTTTTAAAAAAATAATTATTCTTCTTATAAATATACGGAAATTATTCAAAAATCAATATAACTCATTCTCTAATGATAAAAACTCATCTTTAATGTCTATACCCATATTAGATAACCTATCCATATAACCAGAGCGTCTTAAATATTTAAAAACTAAATTTTCTGTACTATATTCACCAGAATCACTTAGGCCACTTTTTCTGTACGCTCTTATTTTTTCTTTTAGTTTTTTTAGTTTTAAAAGTTTAGCGTCCGTATCCTCTTCCTTTTCAATATCGGACAACTTTTTATTAAACTCTTTAACCTTTTTTATTATGTCAGTTTTATTAACCTGAGGTTTTTCCTTTGTCGGTGTTTTTCTCCATTTATTATATAAGACGCTATAGATACCGTCAGAAGCTTCCAATTCTTCGGTGATATCCTGAACATAAACCTCAACGTCAAAGTTTTTAACTTTTATGTTGTGCTTTAGATTATAAATTTCTTTTTTTGCAGTAAAAAATTCATCTGTTAAATCTTGATCCTCATTAAATTTAGATTTATCCACAACCAAATGTAAGTCAACATCAGAATAGTCGGACCAATTATAGTTTGCCAAACTACCCACAAAAAGTATGTCTTCAATCGCAAATGAATCAACCCCAATACTTTCGATAAAATCTTTAGAGACTAAAATCAAATGCTCTCTAACATCTCTATCTAATTTTATGGTTGAGAAATCTTCTGACGTTGGGTTAGACCACACATCAGGGCATAAGGTTTTTTTTGGTATAAAACTATTTAATATCTTGTCCATATCTAATAAATATCACGTTTATTAAATAAAAACTATTTTTATATCAAATAATCTTCTTCGAATTCACTTGAGATGTAATGATCATCAGTTTTTTCGATCCAACCTGTTATGATATATTTCGTTTGGTTTAAACCAGGTGGGTTACCCCTATGTTTATGCGTCCATAGTGCTGGGGCAATTAATAGTGTACCAGTTTCGGGTTTAACTTTTTGGTGGTTAAATTTAAATTCGGTTTCACCACCACCAACATCATTCAGATAATATATAAAAAATAATTCTCTTTTAGCCGTAGAGCCACCCTCATTTTCATGGTGCCAAGCATAATAACCCTGGTCACCTATATATCTTTGTATTTGCATGTGTGGGTGACCGCAGTTTGTTGCACCAAAACAAGCTTGTGCCGTCCTAACTAAAGCGGATTTCGATGAAAACTCTCCAGTCATTGTTAAAAAATTATTCTGTTCTAAATATTCAACTAAAAAACCTAAAAGATTTTCTCTCAAATAATCATATATCGTTGACCAAACCGAATTATCTAGATTTAGGTGAATCATTAGGTCTGTTGATGATTTAACTTTTTTGTTTGTACCAGCACCACTTATTCCCTCCATTTGGTTACTAGAGGTCTCAAACTCTCTAATAATAAAATCACAAACATCTTTTGTTATCGCATTATTGTATATTTTTACTAAATTGTCCATATTAAAAATTCTTTGTGTGTATTATTTTAAACGAATCTATCTTATCATTAAGTCTCAGTGGTGTGAAATTATCTTGTGTGAAGTCACATAATTCACTTCCTTTAAAATAAACAAATGCTTTTGCTTGATGTCTATCAACAATATCGTTAACATACGATCTAACCGAACTAACAAAATCTTTAAAGTCTAAACCATTATTTTCACAAATAATTAAAATCGGGTTATTAATTAAAGAATTATTATAAGAATATATTAAATCACCCTCATACCAAAATTCTATTCTCCAGCTAGATATGTCATTCATTGGGTAGGCTCCCCATGTCCCGCTGTTTAAGTACATTTCACCAATAAACTCATTATTTTCAAACCACTTAACTAGATAGTTATGATCACCCCTAACATTAACTTTGGCCGCACCATGAAAAGTTATGTTAACCCTAGAGTTATACCTCACATCAATTTCCATATTTAAACTTTTCTGTATGTGTAATTTTTTGAGATGTTTTTATTGAAATATTTTCCCTGACTTTCCGATAAATTTAATTCAGCGAAAATTTCGTGCGGTACATCATCATATTCGTAAATCAGACCGTTATTAAATGTGACCTCTAATTTCTTTGTGTTTGTGTTATATTTCCCACTTCTTATGTTTGAGCTCACGTAGGAGACGATGATTTCTTCACCAATATATTGCTTACTTGTTACTGACATTGTATTCTAGTTTTCTTGTTTGAGTTATTTTAACGAAATTTTTTACCGTACTTAAATCAATGACATCTGTAACTGTAACCAATAACGGTTGCTCATCTTCCACATTTTCAGTACTTTTCGTTGTGATTAGTAGACTATTCCCGCTAATCATTTGGGTCGTTGTATTATTGAACTCAATAAAACCCCCATCTTTAAAGTAAACTGTTATTTTTTCCATCATATTTATTTTTATAACAAAATTAAGAAAACTGTTTGGATATGTCAAGAATATACTTATCTTTGCAGAAAAACAATTGATATAATATGAAAGAGAGAATGACAAACGAATTGAGGGTGGCATTTACAAAGGGTCAGTCTATCGCCTTGAAGTACTCAGATTCAACGCTAAGATTGCAACATGTAATGTATGGGGTATTAACCACTGAGAATATGATCTATGAGATAGTTAAGTCTAAAGTTTTAGATTTTGACACAATGGTTAACGATTTAAACGAGATAAACAAAAGACTATCGGACTCAGGTAAAGATGAGATTAGTACTATACTACCATTTGAATCTGATTTACAGGATGTGATTAAAGAGTCCATATCTAGGAAAAAATCCGAGGATTATATCACAGTTGAGTTATTTTTTATGGTTGCAATTGAAAAGGATAACGCAATTAGTAAATTATTTAAAGATTATGGTTTGACCAAAACATTTGTTGCTAAAAAAATTAAACAGTTGTCCGCACCACAAAATGTTAATTCCTTTTATAGCGATGTAAACAATAACAATAATAACGATTGGTCTAAGGACAAAAAAAGTCCTAACGATGCGAATAAAAATATTTCGAGGACAAAAACCCCAACCCTAGATAATTTTGGGCGTGACTTAACGGTTTTAGCACAAGAAGGTAAGCTAGATCCTGTAATCGGTAGAGCTGAAGAAGTTGAGCGTGTTTGTCAAATTCTAACCAGAAGAAAGAAAAATAACCCAATTCTAATTGGTGATCCTGGTGTTGGTAAAACCGCAATTGCTGAAAGTTTGGCAATAAAAATCGCCACTGGTGATTGCCCTAGGCCGTTATTAAATAAGCGTGTTGTAACCTTAGATATGACATCATTAGTTGCTGGCACAAAATATCGTGGTCAGTTTGAAGAAAGAATTAAAGCGATTGTTGACGAAGCTAAAGATAGTCCTAATGTAATTTTGTTTATCGATGAGATTCACACAATTGTTGGTGCTGGTAATTCCTCTGGGTCTTTAGACGCTGCAAACGTGTTTAAACCAGCCTTGGCTCGTGGTGAACTACAATGTATCGGTGCAACTACTTTAGACGAGTACCGTGAACACATTGAGAAAGATGGTGCGCTCGATAGAAGATTCCAAAAAGTCACAGTGAACCCACCTAGTATTTCGGATACAAAGGAAATATTAATGAATATTAAAGTTAAGTATGAGGATTATCATAAAGTAGTATACACAGAGGATGCTATTAATGAGATTATTGCATTGGCTGATAGATATATAACTAATCGTGAATTCCCAGACAAGGCTATCGATATTATGGATGAAGCTGGTTCTAGGACGCAGGTTTCTATTAAGGCCCCTGAAAAAATAAAGGACTTAGAAAATGAGATTAAACTCATAAAAGAAAAAAAACAACAAGTTGTTAAAACGCAAAATTTTGAACAGGCTGCACAGTTAAGAGATCAAGAAAAGAAAATACTTGCTGAGCTTGAAAAAGAAACCGCTGCTTGGAAATTGTCGATTAATGAAAAAAGGAACACGGTTACCCCAGATATGATTTCTGAAGTGGTTTCTATGATGACTGGTATTCCAGTTTCAAAAGTTACTGAGAATGAATTGAAGAGATTATTATCAATGGATACCGAGTTAAATGGCTGTGTTGTTGGTCAAGATGAGGCCATCAGTAAAGTAGTTGCATCTATAAAGAGAAATCGAACTGGTATTCGTAAGCAATCAAAACCAATTGGATCTTTCTTATTTATCGGACCAACTGGTGTTGGTAAAACTGAATTGGCTAAATCTTTAGCTGAAAAGGTATTTGGTACTAAGGACTCTATGATTAGGGTGGATATGTCTGAATATTCAGAAAAATTTAATATCAGTAAATTAATTGGTGCACCTCCAGGATACGTTGGGTACAATGAAGGTGGCCAGTTAACCGAAAAAGTTAAAAACAAACCGTATTCTTTAGTACTATTTGATGAAATTGAGAAAGCCCATCCAGATGTTTTTAATGTGATGTTACAATTGTTAGATGAAGGTTTTTTAACTGACGCTAATGGTAGAAAAATTAATTTTAAAAACACCATAATCATCATGACATCAAACATTGGTTTGAAAGAAGTTCAGGATTTCGGTACTAGAATTGGTTTCTCTGATTCGGATAATGATAACCAAGAAAATTCGAAGAGTATTATTGAGAAAAATCTAAAAAAAACGTTTAAACCAGAATTTATAAATAGGCTAGATGATATCGTATACTTCAACTACTTAAATGATGTGGATATCAAAAAAATAATAGATTTACAACTAAACAGTTTTGAACTCCACTTAAATGAGATGGGTTTTTCATTTAAAATTGACAAAAAAACAAAAGATTTTATATTAGAAGTCGGTTATAATAAACTTTATGGTGCTAGAGAGATACAAAGAACCATACAAAAGTACATTGAGGATCCGATTTCAGATGAAATGTTAAAAATGGGTTTACCTAAAGAAGGTAAAATTTCTGTAAAACTCAATACCTCAACCAATAAAGTGGTTGTGGGTATAATTTAATAGAAAAATTAAAAAAAAATTAATTGTTATTGTTGCCTTATTAACTTTTATGACTATTTATATAGGTAGTTAAAAAAGTTACTTATATAGATGGCAACAATAACAATTTATCTTAGAAAAAATTTAGGAAGAGCGCTTTCCTATACGGAGTTAGACGCTAACTTCCAAAACATTAAAACTGCTGTTGAAGGTTTAGGTATTACGGATTTACAAGACGTAGTAGCATTAAACCCACAAAATGGCGACATTTTTGTTTATAATAATACCACGAGTAAGTGGGAAGCTACCAAGAATTTACCTGGTAGTTATACTTTCGATCAAATAAGTGTAACTGGTATGACGCAAAATAATAATGCGTCATATTTTGTTTCATTTAACCCAACCACTGGTGCGTTTGGTTTTTCAGAAGTTGTTTCGGGTACTAGTGGTACGTCAGGTAGCTCTGGTGTAAGTGGTGTATCTGGTTCTAGTGGTTCTAGTGCATCAAGTGGTACATCGGGTTCTAGTGGTATTAGTGGTTCATCCGCATCTTCAGGAACTTCTGGTTCATCCGCATCTTCAGGCTCAACTGGTACATCTGGTTCAGCTGGTTTAAGTGGGTTATCTAGAACATCGGGGACTTCAGGTTCTTCTGGTTCAACAGGTACTAATGGTACCGCAGGTGGTTCAGGTTTATCTGCTTCAGCTGGTACATCGGGTTCTAGCGGTACAACTGGTACTGGTGGTAACTCTGGTGCGAGCAATTCTTCAGGAACTTCTGGTTCTAGTGGTTCTTCCGCTTCTTCTGGTACGTCTGGTTCTTCAGCGTTAAGCGGGTCTTCGGCATCTTCAGGAACATCAGGATCTTCTGGTTCTACAGGAACTAGTGGTTCAGCGGGTGCTTCGGGTAATAGTAATTCTTCAGGGACATCAGGGACTTCTGGATCTACGGGATCTAATGGTACTGCTGGTGCTTCGGGTAATAGTAATTCTTCAGGGACGAGTGGCTCAAGTGGTTCTACAGGAACTTCTGGTTCAGCTGGTTTAAGTGGTTTATCCGCTTCTTCTGGTACATCTGGTTCTAGTGCGTCTACAGGAACATCTGGTTCTAGTGGTTTTTCAGGTGCTTCCGCATCTTCAGGTACATCAGGATCATCTGGTACAACTGGTACTGGTGGTCAATCAGGTTTATCAAAAACTTCTGGTTCAGCAGGTACTTCAGGTACAACTGGTACTGCGGGTGTTGATGGTAATTCTGGTTTATCTAGAACTTCTGGATCTGCTGGTTCTAGCGGATCAACAGGTACGTCTGGTTCTGCTGGTCAATCTGGGTTGTCAGCCTCAGCTGGTACTTCAGGTACTTCTGGGTCTACGGGATCTGCTGGTACAGCGGGTAATAGTGGTTTATCTGCTTCAGCAGGAACTTCAGGTTCTAGTGGTTCAACTGGTACATCAGGGTCTTCGGCTCTAAGTAGTTCTTCAGGTACGTCTGGTACATCAGGTTCTAGTGCATCAACTGGTTCTAATGGTACCGCAGGTGCTTCTGGTAATAGTGGTTCTTCAGCAACTTCAGGTACGTCTGGTTCAGCTGGTACTTCAGGTACAACTGGTACTAGTGGTGTAGATGGTAATAGTGGTTTATCTAGAACATCAGGATCTGCTGGTTCTAGCGGATCAACTGGTACGTCTGGTTCTGCTGGTCAATCTGGGTTGTCAGCCTCAGCTGGTACTTCAGGTACTTCTGGGTCATCTGGTTCAACAGGAACTAATGGTACATCAGGTGCTAACGCAACTTCAAATATTTCAGGAACATCTGGTACATCTGGGTCAACAGGAACTGCTGGTGCGTCTGGTTTAAGTGGTTTATCCGCATTAAGTGGAACTTCTGGTTCTACAGGTACAAACGGTACCGCTGGTGCTTCAGGTTTATCAAGAACTTCTGGTTCAGCTGGTACTTCTGGTACAAGTGGTACAAATGGTGCTAATGCGAATTCAAACATTTCTGGTACTTCAGGTACTTCTGGATCTACAGGTTCAAACGGTGCGGCTGGCGCTTCTGGTATCTCAGCGTTAAGTGGAACTTCTGGTACATCTGGGTCAACAGGTTCTAATGGTACAGCTGGTGCTAATGCGATTTCAAACATTTCTGGTACTTCAGGTTCATCAGGCTCTACGGGATCTGCTGGTACAGGGGGTAATAGTGGTTTATCCGCTTCAGCAGGAACTTCGGGTTCTAGCGGATCTACGGGTACGTCAGGAACTGATGGTAATAGTGGTTTAAGTAAGTCTTCAGGAACTTCTGGTTCTTCTGGATCTAATGGTACAGCTGGCGCTAATGCAACTTCAAACATAAGTGGTACTTCAGGAACTTCAGGTTCTGCTGGTACAAACGGTACTGCGGGTAATAACGGTTTATCCAACTTATCAGGTTCAGCTGGCACTTCAGGTACTTCTGGTACTGGCGGTCAATCTGGTTCATCAAAAACTTCTGGTTCAGCGGGTACTTCAGGTACAACTGGTACTAGTGGTGTAGATGGTAATAGTGGTTTATCTAGAACTTCAGGAACTTCAGGTTCAACTGGTTCTAATGGTACAGCTGGCGCTAATGCAACTTCAAACATAAGTGGTACTTCTGGAACATCGGGCTCTGCTGGAACAGTTGGTAATGCTGGTGCTAATGCAACGTCTAACGTTTCAGGGACATCAGGTTCTTCTGGATCTACAGGTACTAATGGTACTGCTGGTGCTAACGCAACTTCAAATATAAGCGGTTCAGCTGGTACTTCTGGTACTTCTGGAACAGGTGGTGTCAGTGGTGCTAACGGTGCTTCGGGCGCTTCAGGTTCTAGTGGTTCTTCAGGAACAGTTGGTTCAAATGGTGAAGGTGGTTTCTCTGGTTTATCAAGAACTTCTGGTTCATCTGGTTCAACAGGTTCTAATGGTACAGCTGGTGCTAACGCAACTTCAAATATAAGCGGTACTTCAGGAACGTCAGGTTCTAATGGTACAACTGGTTTAGCTGGTGATAACGCAACTTCAAAAATATCTGGTACTTCAGGAACTTCTGGTTCTAATGGTACTTCTGGTGTTATCGGTGGTAATGGTTTATCAGCGGCCTCTGGTTCATCTGGTTCTTCAGGTACAAACGGTACAGGTGGTGCCTCTGGTTCATCAAGAACCTCTGGTTCAGCTGGTACTTCTGGTACAACTGGTACTGCGGGTATTGATGGTAATAGTGGTTTATCTAGAACTTCTGGTACTTCTGGCTCTGCTGGATCAAGCGGTAATAACGGAACAAATGGATTAAGTGGTATATCTGGACAATCTGGATCTACGGGTACAGCTGGTACAAATGGTGCTTCTGGTATATCTGGGCAAGCTGGTAGTTCTGCTACTAGTGGTACGCAAGGTACTAGCGGTGTTAGCCCAATATCTGGCGTATCTGGTCAATCATCGTTGTCAGGAACCTCTGGTTCAGCGGGTTCTAACGGTACTTCTGGGGTAGCTGGGGTTAATGGTTTATCCGCTAATTCAGGTTCTTCTGGATCTACAGGTACAAATGGTACTGCGGGTGTAGCTGGTAACAACGCTTTATCCGCTAATTCAGGTTCTTCTGGCTCTTCTGGATCTACAGGTACAAATGGTACTGTTGGTAACAGTGGTGTTAGTGGTGGTGCTGGTGCCGCACCTGGTAGTGGTACTTCTGGTTCATCTGGTTCATCGGGTACAAATGGTACTGCGGGTGTAGCTGGTTTATCTACAACTTCTGGTACCGCTGGATCTTCAGGTACGAGTGGTACAAATGGATTAGATGGTCAGTCGGGTTTATCTAGAACTTCTGGTACTGCTGGATCTTCAGGTACGAGTGGTACAAATGGTGCTGCTGCAACATCTGGTCAAAGTACGGCTTCAGCTGTTTCTGGTTCTTCAGGAACGAGCGGTACTTCTGGTACTGCGGGTGTTGCTGGTAACAGTGGACTAAGCGCTTTATCTGGTTCAAACGGTTCAAATGGTACAAATGGTATTAACGGTGTCGCTGGCAATAGCGGTTTAAGCGCTAATTCAGGGTCAAGTGGTTCTAATGGAACAACTGGTACTTCTGGTGTAGCTGGTGGTTCAGGTTTATCTAGAACTTCTGGCTTATCTGGATCTTCAGGAACGTCAGGTTCTAATGGTACGGATGGTTTAGCTGGTGATAACGCAACTTCAAAAATATCTGGTACTTCAGGAACGTCAGGTTCTAATGGTACTAATGGAAATAATGGTGTTAACGGTAATAGTGGTAACAGTGGATTAAGTGGGACTTCTGGTTCTAATGGATCAACTGGTACAAACGGTGTTGCTGGTAACAATGCAATAAGTGGTGCCTCTGGATCTTCAGGTTCAAATGGTACAAATGGTACGGTTGGTTTAATGGCCAATTCAGGTGCCTCTGGTTCAGCTGGTACTTCTGGTACAACTGGAACATCGGGTGTTGCTGGTAACAGTGGATTAAGTGCTAATTCAGGATCAAACGGTTCTTCAGGTACAAATGGTACTTCTGGTGTAGCTGGTGGTAACGGATTAAGTGCTTTATCTGGATCTTCAGGTTCTAATGGAACAACTGGTACTAGCGGTGTAGCTGGTGGTAGTGGTTTATCTAGAACTTCAGGTTTATCTGGATCTTCAGGGACTTCTGGTTCTAATGGTACTGACGGTATGGCGGGTAATAACGCCACATCAAAAATATCTGGTACTTCAGGAACTTCTGGTTCTAATGGTACAAATGGTAACAACGGTGTTAACGGTAATAGCGGTAACAGTGGATTAAGTGGTACAAACGGTTCTAATGGTACAAACGGTAACAATGGTGCAAACGGTAATGGTGGTGTATCTGGGTTAAGTGGTACAAACGGTTCTAATGGTACAAACGGTGTTGCTGGTAACAACGGTAATAGCGGTTTAAGCGGTAACTCAGGTTCTAACGGTTCTAACGGTACAAATGGTGTTAACGGTGTTGCGGGTAATAGTGGATTAAGTGCTGTTTCTGGTTCATCTGGATCTTCTGGAACAACTGGTACTTCTGGTGTAGCTGGTGGTTCAGGTTTATCTAGAACTTCAGGTTTATCTGGATCTTCAGGGACTTCTGGTTCTAATGGTACTGACGGTGTTGCTGGTAACAACGGTAATAGCGGATTAAGCGGTAACTCTGGGTCTAATGGTACGAATGGTACAAACGGTGTTGCTGGTAACAACGGTAATAGTGGATTAAGCGGTAACTCTGGATCAACTGGTACAAATGGTTCAAATGGTGTTAACGGTGTAGCTGGTAATAGTGGACTAAGTGCTTTATCTGGATCTTCAGGTTCTAATGGTACGACTGGTACTTCTGGTGTAGCTGGTGGTAGTGGTAACAGTGGATTATCTGGTGTGTCTGGATCAAACGGTTCTAATGGTACAAATGGTATCGCTGGAAACAACGGTGTATCTGGGTTAAGTGGTAACTCTGGTTCTAACGGATCTAACGGTACAAATGGTGTCGCTGGTAACAGCGGTAACAGCGGTGTATCTGGCGTATCTGGATCTAATGGTTCTAATGGTACGAATGGTGTCGCTGGTAACAGCGGTGTATCTGGCGTATCTGGATCTACGGGTACAAATGGATCAAGCGGTAACAACGGTAATAATGGTAACAGCGGCCTATCTGGTTCATCTGGCTCTTCAGGAACTTCTGGTTCGTCTGGTGTTAGTGGTGCTAGTGGTGTATCTGGCGTATCTGGATCAAACGGTTCTTCTGGTACAAACGGTAACAACGGTGCCAACGGTAACGGTGGTGTGTCTGGATTAAGCGGTTCTAACGGATCAAATGGTACAAATGGTAACAACGGTAACAACGGTGTATCTGGTTTAAGCGGTAACTCTGGTTCTAACGGTTCTAACGGTACAAACGGTAACAACGGTGTTGCTGGTAATTCAGGTGCTAGTGCTGTTTCGGGGTCTACTGGTACAAACGGATCAAGCGGTAACAACGGTGTTGCTGGTAATTCAGGTGCTAGTGCTGTAAGTGGTTCATCTGGATCTTCTGGAACAACTGGTACTAGTGGGCAACCAGGTGTACCTGGTCAATCAAGACCAGCTGGTACTTCGGGTTCATCTGGATCAAATGGTACTTCGGGTAACAACGGTGTGTCTGGTAACAGTGGTGGATCTGGTGTATCTGGCGTATCTGGATCTAATGGTACTAACGGTACTAACGGTGTATCTGGTAATACGGGTAACAGTGGTGCTAGTGGTCTTTCAGGTTCTTCTGGATCTAACGGTACACAAGGTACTAACGGTGTATCTAGAATATCTGGGTTAAGTGGGTCTTCTGGTTCAACTGGTACTTCAGGAACCTCTGGTTCTGGTACTTCAGGTGTATCAGGTAATGGTACTTCTGGTCAATCAGGTTCTAACGGTACTTCTGGTACATTTGGTAACTCGGGTATCTCAGGTCAATCAGGTTTGTCAAGAACTTCTGGTTCTAACGGTACTGACGGTACAACTGGTAACAGCGGTAACGGTGGTTTATCTGGTTTATCTAGAACATCAGGTTCTTCTGGTGCTAACGGTTCTAACGGTACAAGCGGTGTTGCGGGTACTAGTGGTCAGTCAATCAATGGTACTTCTGGTATCAGTGGTGGTACATTTACTAACCAACCTGACTTCCTAGTTAGGACAACAAGTACTACAACTGTGCAAAGTGTTAGCTTCTTAAAAGTTGATGTAACCAATACAAGATTGGGTATCAATAATAACTCACCAGCTTATACGTTAGATGTAAATGGAACAATCTATGCATCTGGTAATATTATAGCGTACTCAGATGAAAGAGTTAAAGAAAACGTAGTTACGATTTCAGATGCTCTTAATAAAGTTAGAAACTTAAGAGGTGTTAACTATACAAGAAAAGATATCGAAGATAAGTCACTTCAGATGGGGGTAATTGCTCAAGAAGTTCAGAAAGTTATTCCAGAGGTAATCTCAATTAGAGAATCCGATGGTCACCTAGCGGTAGCATATGCGAACATGGTAGGTTTACTTATCGAAGCGATAAAAGATTTAGATAATGAAATACAAAATCTAAAGAAATAAAAGAAAAGGGGCTTTAAAGCCCCTTTTTTATTTTCTTAGATTCTTTAGTGATACTAAAGCTAGTTCTTTTGCCCTTTTCTTGTTGATTCTGAGACTTTCGTCTATAAAAGGATACTTTATATTACCAAGAGAAGAAATCATCTCTAAAGCGATGTTTTTGGCTTGTTCCACATCTTTAATATTAACATATTCAAAAGGTGAGTGCATATTGTAATATCCCACAGAATAATTAATACAAGAAAAATCGTGAAAAGCACCTAGAATACTTACATCCGTATATGGGTGTCTACCTAAAACGTAATCACCCATATAGTCTTCTAATATTGGTTTTATTGTGTTATAAAAATCACCGTTCTCATCGAAGAGCTTTACACCGTTACAATAATGGGTTACCCAATCTGATTCGGGGGCATCAAATTGTAAAACATAACCAACGTCACTAAAAAAATTTTCGTCTGATAGGGTAGATCCTAGACACCCATATTCTTCCCCAACGAAAAAAACTGCTTTTATCACATCAACTTTATTTAGTAATTCTAAACAAACATATGTACCTGCCTTATCATCGCCACCACAACCAGACTCTTTTTTGGTTTTTTTATTTACTGCGTACAATATATCTTGGTTATTTTGGTTATGTAATATCTCTATTTCTGATATTCTGTGGACCGTATCTGTATGGGAAACAACACATGGGTAATGATCTGCGGAACCCTTTGTGACGTAAATATTATCAAATTCATCAACTACGTAATCTAAATTACTCTCCTTTAAATATTTTATTATCTTAGCGACCATATATTGTTCTTGACCACAGTAAGATGGTGTACTTAATAGATCTTTTAATTTTTCTAAACTCATTTTTTTACTTTAAAAAAAAGGGTCAACGATTAAGATGACCCATTTATTATCCTATAATTGCAAATATAATCAAAAAAATTTACCTAAAAAACTTTTTTTCTTAACCTCTTCAATAACTTCTTCAACTTTTTGCTGTTCTTCTGGAAGATAATGTTTAATACCATCAATAACCATTTCAGTTGTAATTGTCTTAGAACACTCAAAATGTCTTGGTGTGTCTTTATGGTCTGGACACCATTCCCAATCACCAGGGTTGAGCCAATGTCTATTAAAGCAACCATTACAAGTGTTTTGAGTGTCTGGTGTGAATAATCTGTAACAATCACCGAATTCTGATACTGGGTAACTAAACCCAGAAATTAAAATTGTTGGTGTCCCTACTGCCCATGATAACCAACTTAATCCGCTACCAAGCCCAATAAATAATGATGCGTGTTTAATATCAATGATTCTATCCATCAAATCAATATGACCACCAGTTTTATCAATAACACCTTTTAATGTACCACCCAATTTAGAGTCATGCCATGGATCCCCTAATTTTTCCGATGTAATCATAACAACCTTATAACCCCTATTGTTTAAGTAGTCAATAACAGCTTGCCAACCACCTGGATTCATCCAATACTTAGCATGCGCTGAGGCGTGTGGGGCGATTACAGCGTATTTACCTTCAAACCTACTAGGTTCATCTGGTATGTTAATCATTGGTTTAATCTCCGTATATTCTAAACCCAGAATACAGGATGATGTCTCTTGCAAAGGGTGTTGTTTAAAATCAATTGGTATTTTTGTTTTAACAACCTCTTGTCCATCATAGAACCAACCAATTTTGTACATGGCGTATAAATTATGGACTGGAGTTCCTGGCGTAATAAATGTAATTTCTGTATACATCTTTTCAAACCAATCATTATGAAAAGTTGAGCAGAGTATCTCACAGTTATGTTTTTTTCTGAACTCATCAATGTAGGGGAACCAAGCTAACGTATCACCAACAGCTGAACTATCTAAATGAACGTAAACTCTTTTATTTTCAGCGTTATAAGTGTGTTGGAATACTAATTCATTCGTATCTAACTCATACGCCTTGATATCCCACTCAACAAAGTACTCAATCGAGCTTTTTGTCCACATATTATTTGTTATTTCCCAAGTATGGATTACTTCACCAGTCTTATTGTCCGAAAAAACAACACGATAGCTTTTTTCCATTGGACCTTTAATCTCAAAAAACGCCCCGTTTATAAAATGTACGATAAATGAGTTTGAGGGTTCCTTATAGTCGATACCCAAAATTTCGGTATTATTATACTCGTTAATTAATATTTCCTTCATATTTTTTATAGATAAAATTATTTATTATTAATAGATCAACAATGTCATTTTCTAAATGATTAAAAGCCTCATTTGGGTGACATACAATTGGTTCCTCATGCACATTAAAAGATGTGTTTAAAAGAATAGGTACACCAGTAATTTTATTATATTCACCCAAAATTCTGTGAAATGTTGGGTTGTTTTCTGATGTTACTATTTGAATTCTTGCGGTTTTATCTTTTGGGTGAACTACCGTTGGTATTTTTTCCGCCCACTCTGGTTTTGTATCATATAACATGGTCATAAATTGTGCGGTATATCTAGATTTTTTGATCTCAAATATTTCGTCAGCATATTCATCCATAACAGCTGGGGCAAACGGCATAAAATCATTTCTTTGTAGTTTGTCGTTAATCTTATCGTATGTTTCTGGGTTAGTGACTTCACCAATAATACTTCTATTACCTAAAGCTCTTGGCCCGTGTTCATATCTACCGTTAAATAGACCCATTATTTTACCTTCAGACAAATATTTCGCTGCTTTTTCGGGTGTAAATAATTCTCTGGAGAATTTATTCATATCCCAGTATTTTTCCCCAACCTCATCATCAGTAAAACCGATACCCATAAAAACGTTATCCAATTTAAATGGTTTAAATGATGGGTCAAATATTTTATGTGTCATTAATGCACACCCTAAAGGACAACCCTCGTCACCCATTGGGGGTGCAACAAAAACTTCATCAACCCAATATAATTCGTTTATCCTTTTATTTAACTTAACATTCGCAAATACACCACCAGCTAAAGCGAGTTTTCTAACTTTAGGGAACATATTATGTAAGTTATTAAGTAATTGTGTTATTTTTTCTTCAAAAACTACTTGGCCCGTATATGCTATGTCAGCTTTAGACCCAAAAAATACTTTAGAACCTAGCATTCTGTAGTAGTTAGAATAAAAATCTTCGTATATTTTCCCAAACAGGACTTCAGAATCATCAGAATCTGTGTGGATACCATTAATTTTTATGCACTCGTTAAATGCTTTATAGGCAATGTCATAGTGAGAACCATGTCCAGCCATACCAACTATCTTACCTTCATCTTTAAGTCTTTTAAACCCTAAAAATTCGGTTAACATAGCATAATAGTGACCAAATGATTTGTTTTTTAGACCTAAACCATCAATATAGGTTAAATTACCGTTTGAACCAATAAAATATTTTGCACTATATTGTCCACCACTAGCGTCCATAGTTACGACTAGCGTATCCTCATCAAAACCACTTAAATAATAAGCGGTACCAGCGTGTGAATCGTGGTGATCAATAAATACGTATTTATGTTCTGGAAATGTACCTAAACCAATGTTTTCCCAAAAGTATTTAACTTCGTTCTTTGGGTAATAACTAGTTATGTAGTCAATTGTGTTTATATCTAGATTGAATCTATTAATAGCTTCTTGCATTGATTTATCTGGAAACCTAAAATAGTCACCATAAAAATCCTTATAAACTTTGATTCTTGTGTGCCTCTCCTCTTCCAAAGAAAAAATTATTTTACCGTCTTCTATTAATGAAACACCGCATGAGTGTGCTCCAGCTGATAACCCTAATATTTTCATGCTTTAATGTGGTTTTTATATAGTTCGGCTAATTCTTTCGATCTATTGAACCAGGATAACGATTCAGCGTGATTTATTGCTTTCTCACGATATAACTCGTAGTTATTTATGATGTCATCCAGGCCACGAACTAATTCTGTGACAACTCTAGGTGCTCTCCACATACCATCAAAATCAGTTTCCATCTCAATCCACCCATTAACAGGTAAACCACAAGCAGCGGCTTCTAAAATAGTTAAATTTGGGTGCCCAGCTTCTAATTCTGATGGATGCATAAAGATTGTGTGCCTGTGATATAAATCAACGAGCTCTTCTTGGTTTGGTTCCCACTCCAGATTTAACTTTGGGTAAGCGTAAACCCATGGATTTTCATTTAAAAAGTTCTCATTATTTCTAGGTCCAGCAATTGTAATTGGTAGATTCTTAGCCATAGCCGCTTTTATCGCAAAACCAAAACCCTTTCTATCATACCCGTTCATCCCAGCCAAACCATTATTAGCTAAACAAAGCAATTTATGTTCTTTGGGTCTATTATTGTTTGGTTTAAAAAAATCAGTGTTGACACCGTGAGAAAAATAAACCGCTTTAGGTGTGTCAAAATAAGGTACCAAAAATCTACCTGGCATTAATGATACTTGGGAATTTTGTATTGCTTTTAAATTTTCATTAAAAACAAAAGAATTCTTACCGTAATAATGTGCGTGGTGATCATGTAGTTGATATATGTAAGGTACATTTCTTTCGTGCAAAAAATTAGCTAGATTAGCCATGTGAACATGGACAATATCATAATCACCAGGATTAATCTCGTTAGCGTATTTAATGTCAACCTCATGACCTAACAACCTAAGGTTTTGGGTGAATTCCCAAACAATTTTTTCAACAGCCCCCCAATTAGGTGGTGGTACTGGAATTCCACATCCAGGGTGTACTTGGCAAATTTTCATAATCGTTTTTTTGTGTATAATAAAGCTAAATTTGTATTTTTATGGACTTGTTCATATTTAATATCAAACCCATTTATTGTGAATTTTTCTATTATCTCTAATATTTTTTCACTATTGTTATAAATGTCATGTAATTCAATCACCCATTTATTAATTTTTTTCATCGTATTATCGGGCATATTGATTAATAATGGATATTCCCACCATTCAATATCAACCTTCATAAAATCAATATAGAATAAGTTAAACTCGGATAACATTTTATCTACGTTATAATGGCCCGCTTCATCCCTGTCGGAAACAAACGCTTTTATTGTCGTCACGTTTTCATTTACATTTTGATTTAACGTTTCAAAATATAATTCATCGCACTCAAAAGAATAAACGTGTTTGGCCTTACGTTGTTTTAATGCGTAATTAGTGAATAAACCAATGTTGGCACCACAATCAATAACAATGTCGCCCTCCTCAATAAAAACGCCATGTCTTGAATATTCATGATCCACCCAAATTTCCTTAAAGACGTCTTTACACCATTCGATATCGAATTGTGGGTGTTCCGAGCATACTTTATAACCGTTATATTCCATTAATTTGTGAAAATTTCAGCGTAATCGTTATCTTTATTTTTTTCTTTTTTATCTACAATTGAATAACCAGGTAGATGTTTTGTGTAGATTTTATCAGCCATAGCACCGTGTAGATTTGCTACTTTAGTCATCCATAGATCAAACGCATCCCACTTACAATTGTTAAATTTTTCAGCAAAAGTAGGTAATTTTTCTCTATTAATCAAGTAAGACTGTGCTGGTGCGAAAATAGTTAAATTTAATAATAAGTCTTCACGTACACCATTATATCGTTCAGCGCAATAATTACCAAAACCAACCATATCAACATTCTCTTCTTTAGCTAATTCTGACCATCTTACTAGTTTATCGTATAACTCTTGGTATGGTGCATCAATAATAACATCCCCTTCAAAAATTAAAACAAAATCGTATTTGTCGTTATCTGGTAAGGTTATACCGTTTTTATGTGCTAAGAAACACCCGTAGTGCCCTGGTGATAATTTAAAGTAACCAGGTTCTAAGGCAATGTCATATGGTCTATTACACGTTTCATGTGGTGGTAAGTCCTTATAAATCAAATTAACTTGTTGGTAATACTCAACATTATCAAAATTACTAGCAAAATCTTTTAACGAAAAAGCTGATCTAATTTCCTTTTGGTTTGTTTCTGGTTCTGTAACTAAATGAACAATTCTAATTCTAGGTTTCTTTGTATCACCATTAAATAAGTCTGGGTTATTTAAATTACCATGATATGTGAACATACCATTATTAGGTAAAGTATTTAATAGGTATTCACTATCAATTCTAATTGTTTTATATTCAATTAATTGTTTGGTGTCTTTATCGAAAGATGAATACTCCACCAAATACTCATCATTGAATGATAAGTCATAATTTGTTAAACCATACCAAGAACCTTTACCTGTTACCGTTACTTGGTCCTCTTTTAATAACTCACCATTTTTATTTACCTTTATGTTAATAATTCTACTATCAACTGAATTTGATATTTGTAAATAAGTGACAAAGGCGTTTGGTATATTTGATGGTAAAATTGTAAAATATTCTACTCTAGAATAATCTCTGTGCTCTAAATTGTTTTTAATCTCTAAATTAAACTGTTCCTCATTAACCAATTCAATATCAGTTAGTTTATTTTTGAAGGCGAAGAACATCATATTCTCATAACCATTACTATAAGACCCCCATTTTTCTTTTAAACTCTCGTAATCCTCAGCTGAGTGTACTGGTTCCATTACATCTAAAAAGAATTTAGGCCTAACCCCCATAAAAAATGTGGTAACCGAGTGTCCTTCTTGATTATTTGGCATATCACCAAAATATCCCGACTTTGTGTTTAATATAGCTGAAATATTATCTAAGTAGGCATCATTTTTAATTATATAATCATAATTTAAAAAATAAACTTTATCGATACCCAACTGATTTGCCAGTGCTGCACCGTTATAGTAGTTAGTGTAACAAGTTGGTCCGTGATAAACATCATTACCCTCACCCCTCAAATTAACGAATGCAAAAAAATCAGCCTCACCGTACCTACTTTGGGAGTAGAAAGTGTGTTTTGTTAAAATATTATTTTTATCGTAAATACAATAGTCAACCAAATTTTGTAGATCGGGAGAAATCGGGAGATGTGATGTTAAAATAACTTTCCTACCAGTGTTTTTTGCTGCTAAAATACATTCAACTGTAGTATCAAATGCACTTTTTGTTGTTGGATAGGTTGAGATGACGATAGCCTCGTTACTTCTATTAATAGCTAACGCTGTATTACTTTGATAACCGTTTTCTAGTGTTTCTTTAATTAAAGAACGATTTTTTTCTAAATCAATAAAGTCCAAATATTTGATATTGTCGAACTTATCAAAATAATTTAAATAAACACTAAGATTATAAATCAGTATCGGCATATTCCATGAAATTGCTTCACGAATAACCAGTGGCATTGTTTCTTTATCATTATCCGATCCTCTAGATGTGAATAAAAATAAATCCATAGCCTGGTAAAATCTATCGACATCTTTTCTTTCACCATGCCAAATAACATTTTTAGGTTTATTTATCATTAATGGTTCCCAGTAATAAGCGAAGTTACCCGCTTGATTACCAACAGAATGGAACACATATTCTGGCATTGATCTAGCATATTCAAAAAATTCGGCTTGGTTTTTTCTTGGTGTGAATAAACCAACATGCAGGACGTGTTTTTTTGTTGGGTCTAGGCCTAGATCTCGTAAAGCCCATTCTCTATCAGGTCTTTGTTTATATTCAATTGGGTATTCAACTAAAACTTTTGGTATGTCGCTTATTGGTTCAAATAAATTAATTTGCCAATTAGACACAAACATAAATTTATCTGGAAAAAATTTCTTTTGTGTGGCATCGTAAGATGAATCATGGGACGTTTCAACAATAACATAATTACGATCTTTTTTGTAAATTTGTTTGGCCACATCAAAATCCATAAAATATTCTGGGATTTCTTCTAAGTGAATAATATCTGGGGATATTCTATCGATGATATTAATCAACTCCATTTTATTTTCCTCTAACGTGAAAAATTTATCAGAATCGACCATAGAAGTGATTTTATCTCTTTGTACAACTAGAACACCGCCAGTGTGATTAGACCACTCAATAACATAAATCTCAAATACGTCTCTAAGTAATTCTATTTTCTTTGTGAGGTATTGTGGTAATCCACCCGTAGATAAGTGGGGTGCAATATATAATAATTTCTTCATATCTGGTTATATTTTTACACCACAAATATAGTAAAAAAACAAACAAATATAAATAAAAAAAGGGTGGAAAAATTCCACCCTTTAATATTGGTATATAACCTTTAAAGATTATCTCAATCCAGCGATACCGAATTGTACGATATTCTTACACTTGATCACACCATAGAAACGGTTGTTAACCATTTTCTTAGCGTAACGGGTCATGATACCCTTTACAGGTGCGAAAGTGAATGGGTTATACATAGTTGGGGTTAATTGCATTGGCACGTATGGTGCGTAGATGTAACCAGTATCCAACAATGAAGTACCTTTGTGACCCATCAAGATAGTGTCAGCAGGGAAGTAAGGATCACGGTATACTTGGTATCTTCCACCCAATGAACCGATTCTCTCGATACCCATGTTAAATTTATCTTGCTCAGGCGCAGCGTTTGATACGTGGAAGTACTCTAAATCGTCTAAGATAGCTGAAACTTCAGCAGAAACAACGATCCAGTTAGCACCACCTCTTAAAGTAGCTTTGTGGATTTGAGCTGAAACTTGGTTGATCGCAGTGATCAAAGTTTGGTTCCACTCTTTTTGAGTGTAGAAACCGTTTGATGCAGATAAACCACCAGTGTTTACTCTTGAACCAGAGTAATCCCAAGTCATTCTCCATGCAGCACCTCTTCTCAAGTCTCTTAAGATTTCACGGTCAACTTCAGCAGCAACTTGCTCAGACAATAAAGCTGTTAATTCAGCTTCAGCATCAATGTTATGGAACGCTGATACGTCTTGAGCTAATTCTGGTGACCATTGAGCTCTTAATTTTCTTTCGATAACAGAAACTGTTACAGATTTAAGTTCGAAAGAAACTTCACCCATTTGATCTTCATACTCTAATGAATCGTATTCTTTAGCAGTAACAGTCAAACCAGTTAATGGTAATACAACTGATGCGCTATTGTTAACAACAGCAACATAGATGTCACCGTTAGCTTCCATGATTGAGTTACCATACTTTTGAGCTGGTAAATAGAAATCAAAGTCAGCGTTAGCGGTAGCAGAAGTCATAGCCAATGTTGACATTACTTCTTCAGCATTTTCCCAGTTGGTGATTGATGCACCAAAGTTAACTTTAACGATTTCAGTAGCGCCAGCAGCAACTGAAGTACCAGCTTTAGTAGCGTATCCGTTACCAGCTGTAGCATACTCAAACAAGTTAGCTGTAGTCAACGTACCAGTTAAAGTAGTTGCAGCACCTTTAGACGTGTCATAAAGACCGTTTTCACCGTAGAAAGCGTCATACAAGTTAGGGCTAACTTGAGTACCAGCTGGGTTAATACCAGCAGCACCAGCGCTAAATGCAGAGTTTTCTAATTTCGGTACGAAGTAGAACAATTTACCAATAGGTAAGTTCAACGCTTGTACAGAAACGATTTCGTTTGCTAATAATTTTGAGAATACTCTTCTCACGATTGGGAATACCACAGTTTCGAAAGAACCTTCGTTACCTAAAGCAACTGATTCATTAAGCATATAAGATGCTTGGTTTTCAAATAATTGTGCGATATTCTCTTTTCTGTGACCAGCTAAGCCTTCCAAAAGACCTAAGCTGTCCCATCTTTCGATTACGTCAGCACGTACAGTTTTCAAGTGATTTAAACTTACGTTACCAACTTTTCCAGATTCTAATAATGCTCCCATTTTAGTAATTTTTTTAAGTTTGTTTTTTATTTGTTATTTTAATTTTAGATTTTACCGATGATCTCAAGAATTCTTGATAATTGTGGATTCTGGTATGCTGTTGATTCGTTTAATTTTGATGAACCACTAGCTTTAGGTGTCTCCATAATTTTTTCTTCGACCATCTGTTTTGTTGCGGCCTTATTTGAACTAAATTGGCTTTGCAATGTGTTGAAAATTTCTCTAGATTCGTTTAAGTTTTTAGCGTTATCGAATCTTTTCAAAACCTCTAATTTCTCATCCTTAGTGGTTGAGTTTTCAGTAATCAATTTAATTGCATAGGTCAAATTAGAAGAAAATAATGCAACTTCTTGCAATTGTGACTTAAGATTTTTGATCGCATCTTTATATTCAGTTTCAGAACCTTTAAATTCCTCAACTAAACCTTTCATACCATCTAATTCTTTAGTCTTTTTATTATTTTCAGCCACTACTTCTTGGTATTTTTTTCTCATAACAACCAAACTTTCGTGTAACTCTTGTTCTTTGTTTTTCATATGAGCCTTAGCGGTGTTATGGTCAACGTCTTCCTCAACAGTTTCTTCAACAGTTTCTTCGACAGTCTCCTTAACATCGGACTCATTTGTTTCTTCAGCCACATCTTTGGTTTCTTCGACAGTTTCTTCTAAATCCTTTACGTCATCTTCAGAAATCTCGAGCTCATAGATAGGCTCTTCTTCTAGTTCGGTGGTTTCATCTTGCATCTCACCTTCAGCGATTTTCATTTCCTCAGAATCAGTTTCTTCAGCATCATCCGCTGGGAACTCATCTGTTGATTCTTCATCACCTTCAGGTTTTTCTTCAGACGGTTGGATATTAATTTGAATACCACCATCTGGTTTTTGCACGATTTCGATCTCATCCGCTGGGTCCATAAGGTCAAAGTGTTTAATCACTTCCTCATCTGGTTGGTCCGTTAAATCGATAACTTCTTCATCACCACCCATATCACCCGCAGGATCTATAACTAGTTCTTCATTGTCATCACCATTAATTGGATTATCACCCATAGGTTCTTGATCACCAGGTAAACCGTCACCTGGCATGTCATCTGTTAACTCTTCGTTAGTCCAAGCCTCATCGAGGTTTTTCTTAACAATATCTTCCAATTCCCCTTTAAGAGTACTTGTTAAAGCGTAATTAGCGTTCTTTTCGACCGCTTCTCTTAGTTCTTGAATCTCAGCAAGAGTTTCTGCCAAAATATTTGTTTTGCTCATCTTTTAATTTATTAGAAAATTATTATGATATATTATCTTAGTAATAAATATGAACAAAAACAGGAAAAGACAAAAAAAATAAAAAAATTTGATTTTATAGGAAATAAAAAAAGCCACCGAAAGGTGGCTTTAATATAAAAAATTAATTTCTTTTTATTGGGCGTTAAGTTCAACACCTTCTGGTAGGATGATTCTTGTGTATCTAGACTCATCAACCTTAAGAATTCTGTAATCACCCATGTAACCTTCTAAATCCTTAATGACAGAGGCTTCAGCGTCTGTAACAGAAATAGCTTTTGTTAGGTGGTTCTCTTTAATTTTTTTAACTTTACCAGTTTGCTCATCTTCAACGATAAACTGGATTGTAACTGTGTACCAATAGTAATTTTTCATAAAAAATATTTTTTAATTGATACAATATTACGAAATATTTCCCAATTAGGCAAATTAAAACTTAAGAAATTTATTCAATTTAGCGACCAAATCTTCTTTAGATTCGCCACCAGTATACTTTTCACCAGTCGCTCTATTGACACCTTTGGTTTCTTGGACTTCTTCTGGTTCAGTTAAAACTTCATCATATTTAGAAAAATCTTGTGCATCTTTATATAGGTAAGAGCCAGGTGTCGATGGTGATGAGACAATGTCCCAACAAATTAATTCAAAATCCGACTGGACTACGTTTTTACCACCAACTTTTTTCAAAGAACCGACTCCTCTAGAGGATATACCTAGTGTCATACCATATGATAAGTACATGGCAACTAAATCGCCATTACATGAAATAACACCATTTCTTCTGAAACCTTCTGAAACTAATATTTCTAATTTACCAATTAAAACATTATCTTTCCAGAACATATCAACTATTCTGTGTGGCGACCCACCTTTTAAAGATATTACAGATTCCTGTGGGTGGTCTAGTTCATGAAAACTAGCATTTCTAGCAATAACCTCTCTATATTTTTCAACTTCACGTCTTAAGATATCCTCTGGGTATACTCTACCGTTCCTGTTCTCAACACCAAATTTTTGTAATGTTGCGTAATAATATATTGGTTTTGATAGGTCTATAGGGCCTTCAACGTTTTCATTTAATATTTCTCCTGTTATAGATTCTGATACGGATCCAGCGTCCCCTTCAATTAAGATACCAAATCCTTCTTCGTTTTCTTTTAAAATTTTTAGTCCCATTTTAATTTCGTATAAAAAAATAACCGTTTATGATTATATCTAATAAATATATTCAAAAACGGTTAAGGACCCAATGGGTATTAATTTTTGGTGGGCGGGTTAATCCTCAGAAATATTAAAACCGATTTTTTCATCGGTAATTTTTGATTTTTTCAATCTTTTTACTGTTTCATCATAAGGATTCTTCAAAATATATAACGAAATAAATGTTTCTTTTAAATGCGCCATGGTGAAGTTATTGGTGTCTTTAACCAACTTATCGAGGTCGTATAACTTTTTATCTTCCTCATTTAGTATTGAGTTGAAGAATATGTTTCGGTCACCAGCATTTGGCTTTTCTATTTTATATTTTTTATCAAATCTAGACGGCCTATCTTTAATTCTATCTGGTATTTTTTCCAGATTATTTGTTGTTGCAACATAAACAACATTTTCAATCGAATTTAATCCGTCTAGAAAATTTAAGAAAACTTCCTCACCGTATTTATCAATAACTAAATCGATGTCTTCAATAACACAAAGTAGCGGTCTTGTTTTTTCTACTTTACGCACCAACTTCGCTAACTCAACCCAATTATACGGGTTTTCAAAATAAATGCACAAACCATTATATTTTTTTAGCTCATCAACAAGTAAATGGATTAAAGATGTTTTACCACAACCAGGGTCACCATAAAGTATAATACCCCTTTTAGGTGTTAGGTTATAATTTTTAAACCTATCAATATTATCCCAAAACTTTTTAAGATCCTCAATGATTTCATTATGAGGTAAAGACGGTAAGTGAAAAAATTCATCGCTTTTATATGATAGCTTTGAAATACCGAAACCATTGTGATCGTTGTAAATCATTGAATACAAACCAGAGTCTACAGTCGCAACAGTTTTAAAGTTAAAATAAAAATCGTTATTATTAATTGTGTACCATGATTCAATTGTTGGTAACAAACTTTCCACATGATTTTTTAGTGCTTCTGAAGAAGATCCATCATCTTCAGGAATTAGGTCATATAACTCTTCGTGATCCATTAGCTGCTTTTTTTGAATAGAAATCTAGTTTATTTTGTTCTAAAGACTCAATAACAAGATTAGATAATTCCCTCATGTTTTTAAACATTAAAGTTGAATTAAATTTTATTTTTTCTTTTGGGTATACCGTAACTTCGATAAACATAAAGCTCTTTTTATTTAAAGACATACCTGAGGCTCTTAAATCTAAATCAACAATGAAATATTCATTAAATTTTGTTCCATCAAGCTTTTCTTTAATGTTAACCATAATTTTTTTTCTGATTAACCTTATAAAAGATTCGTAATTTTCGTCTTCTTTGGGTGTAACCCAAGACTCAATGTTTAAATAAACAGCGTTCAATTTAACAGCGTCTATTGTCCCATATTTCACTCTGAACTTATCGTCAGTGAATAGTTTTTTCTCTTTACCGAATTTTGTTTGCATTTTTGTTTTACCATGTTTTCTATTTTTATTATTATGATATTATAATAATAATAAAATTTATCCAATTTTCCAAATATTTATACTATAGGACAAAACCAAAAAACATGCTATGAAAAAATTTATTTATGACTTACTATCTGGTAAAAGTGAAACATCTAGTAAAAGATTTGCCGCCTTGTTTACATTAATAAACGTAATAATATTAGCGTATGTTGCCACATTTAGAGGTGATGGTACACCAGAATACATGTTTGATGCGTTATGTTTAATTGCTGGTGGCGGTTTGGGCCTAACGGTTATCGAGAAAATTTTTAATACAAGAGGTAATAAAAACAATACCCCTAAAGAGTAAGATATTCCGCTATAAGCGGTGTTTTAGGACCGTTCCAGTTATGGGACAAAAAAAAGCCAGGATTCGCTACCCTGGCTTTTACTTTTAACCTATATGTTATATTATTCAAATGTCTTTTTTAAATCGATAATCATGTCAATATTATCTAGATTTGGCTTTTGTTCTTTCATTTCGTTCAATTTACCTCTAACCTCTAATAATTTTTTTACAATAATTATGTCATCAGATTCATTAATACTTGCCTCAACTAAAGATGATGTGTCGTTGATTAATTCATTATAATAGCTGTTTATTTTCGAGTCATCATTTTCAGCAAACAAATTTAAGGCTTTCATTTGTTCCTCATTCAGTTTTGATATCTTATCGTTTAGTTTTTCTGTTATTTGGCCGATTGATTCAGTTACGCTGGTGCTTTTGCTATCATCCCTTAATAAATGACTAACCAAATTAGTTTTGTGTTTAACTTTATCTAAAATTGTAATTTTTTCGTTAAAGACCAATTCATCAATTGAGTGGTTTATTGTTCCGTCAATCGATACAACATTCTCAACTAAAGATTTTAATTCGTCTGTTTCAGATAAATTAAGTTTTTTAAGGTGATTTATTGACTCTTCAACAAATTCCTTGGCAACAAGCTCATTATCAAATCTCATATTATTTAATAGGTCATAAATCTCATTAAATTCTTTAAGAGATTTATTTTCTTTTAAAACCTTAACATATTTAGCAAATTGCTTTTTAAATTTAGTTTCACCGTTTTGTGCGTATTCTTTTTCTAAATTAGTTAATACACTTTCTTTTAATTGTCCAAACATTTCTTATATTTTATAAATAAATATCTTTTATTTTAATAAATTATCGATATCATCGATTGTTTTCTTTAATGACTCGTTAATTAGTCTATTTCTTTTTTCAATTTTACTTTTAGTTATCTCAGCTAAGTCTTCACCAGCACCGACTTCTGGAGTTGCTTCAGGAGCGGCTTCACCACCTTCTCCAGGTACTTCTAATGGCGCTGTAAAATCTGTACCAGTTTCAGAACCAACACCTAAATCAGCACCACCACCCATGTCGCCACCACCAGATGAACCACCAGCACCACCAGTTTCAAAACCTCCACCAGTGTTAGCTGTCATGTTATTAGGGTCTATTTTATAAATTTTATAGATATCTCTAAAAATACCTGTTTGTTTAATTGTTTCACCTAAAGCTTTAACCTCTTCGCCACCAGCTTTCTCAACCGCTTGTCTTTGAATATCTAGTTTGATTTCATCATCACTCATATTCAGTATTTCTTTTTTGGCGTAAGTCATCGACATAGCACCGAATCCATTACCCGCATCAGAAACAGCATCACGATATAACTGAATTTTTTCTTTCCAGTTTTGCACTTTAAGCATCTCAGCTTGCGTTGATGGGCTAGTTAATGTTAACGTAAAATTATCTAAATCATCTTCAAATCCTTTAGTGTATAAATGGATAATTGCCATTTTATTTAATTCTTGGATCAAAGCTTTTTGTACCCTGTGTACGGCTCTAGCGAATCTCACGTCTAAGATAGCCAAATTTTTACCATCGCCTAGTGTTTCTTCAAAACCAATAAATGCTTTAGGTACTCTTAACGCTGCTAACATTTTCTTTTGGATATATTCAATGTCAGCGATTTCAGATAGATTCTGTGCGCCAGGTAATGTTTCTATCGGCATCGTCAATGAAGGATCTCTAACTGGGATAAAATAATCCTGATCCACAGCTAAAGCGTTATATCGTGTATCTTGGTTACCATTATTTTTATCAACCATATTGGTTCTTTTAAAATTATTGGCGATTTTATCCACATAAGCATCAACATCTTTATCATCCATGTTCCCCACAAAGATTTTATATACTCTCCTTTCTGGCGCTCTAGTAACACGATAAACTAACATCGCATCCTCAGATAATAATAATTGCTTCCAAATCCTTCTAACTTTTTCGAGCATAGACGTACCATACGGTAATCTCCTATCATCGCCAAGTAATCTAAAATGTGATATTTCAAAAGAATTAAAATCTATATTTTTATCTTTCCAATAAAATTTAATATTATTTTCTTTTTGCTGATCGTCCAGACTAGTTACCTTAGCAAAGCCAGGTTCAGACCTAGTTATTTCAATATTCGGTAATTGGGTTACCCCAACGATACCCTGTTTTGGTACAATTTTATTGTAAACAAAGTTATCACCATATTTACAAACATTTCTAGCCCAAGCGGTTAAATTAGCGTTAATATCTATAACGTTTTCAAAAAGATTTGTAAGTTCTTTTTTAATTCTTGAACTATCAGAATAAATCGTTAGGACTTTACCATTTTCATTCGCAGTTGTTGCCTCCTCAGCAAATATGTCTAACGCAACAGAAATTTCTGGTGTGTATTCCATAGCTTCATAATCATAGTATGATGCAATTCTTGTTGGTTCATAATAAATTGCTTTTTGATACAACTCATTATCAATTTTTTTCCACTGGTTTTGTAAAAAAACCGTTTGTTGGGCCTCTAGTTTTTTATTCTCGAGCTCATCACCACTGATATTATTAAACGAGTTGGGGTCTATGACATATTTTGGACCCTCAATTTCGTTACCCAATACTTTATTTAATCTTTGAAAGATAGTAAAATTTCCCATAATTTTTTTTTAATCCATATATTCACAGTCAACGTAAGGTGGGAATTTATAATTCTCGGTCGTACCGTCCCAAACCTTTAATTGTACATATGTTGTTGTTCCATCAGATTCTGGTGAACATTTTATTGCGGCAAGATTTTCCGCTAACGCCACACCATCAACCTTATTGGTAATTCTTCCTGGATCTGGTGATCTAACAATTGATGTTGATCCTGGACCAGAACTTCTTGCTTGTTTAATTAACACATTTCCCATTGTATTTTTTGATTATATTTTTTTATTTTTCCTAGGATCAGACCCGAATAACCAACCATATTGCCTTGTATTTTGTAACATATCGTTAATCCCTTCACCTTCATATGTTTTATTTGGGTCTGGTGTACTAGTTATCTTTTCTAATAAATAGTTTGAATCTGACTTTGGTTCATTTGTTTTTATTTTCCAGCTATCTAACATAGCCCTTGTTAGGTTATCCGATTCTTGTAATCTTTTAAATGAAGTGTTTGCAACAAATAAACACATACCTAGTGCCATAATAAGGTCATCATGTGATCCTTTCATATGGTCTGGTTTACCATTTTTATAAACGAATTTCTTCAATTCAGCTGTTAATCTTTCGCTACGTATTTTAAACCCACCTCTAGAAACCGCTTCTTCTAAAGCCGCTATAATTTGACCTCTCCTATTTCTTGAGGCAAAATTAATACCAGGGATTGCGTTTTCATCGGGCATAAAGTACATGTTATTATTATCATCATTATCATAATGTAATAATTTTTTGGGATAAGCTAGTTCTTTAAGTTTTTGTGTTGACGCAATACCCATACCACCAGTAATGTCGAATGTTGATAAGGCTTCGTACATTCTACCATATTGATCCACAATTAAAGCCGCAACATCTGGTGGGACTTTACCGTGATATTCTAATACTTGCTCAAAAGTATCGTAATCAATTATGCACATACCTGTAGCATCCTCAGAGTCACCACGTGATACATCGAGGGCTAGTATATATCTATGTCCTTTTTCAGGTAATTTCCATATCCATAGATTACTATCCCAAGCTTTATCTTTGATTTCTGGATCCCTAACATTATCCTGTTCTTGTTTTCTAATTACTTCACCTTCAATTACGTTATCACCAGAACCAATAAACGCACATTCTAACTCTTGGTTAATCATTCGTTTATTAAAATTCATATCTCTACACATATTTTCATACCATGTAGAATGTGGTTTATAACCCTCACTAATAAATTTAGCGATTACGTCAGGGTGCAAGTCAATTGCTGATTGTATTATCTCCTCATGCTTTTCCGCATTTGGTTTTTGTATCCAATCTACAATATCTTTGGCTTTAATCAAACGTAAATCCTTGTTAAATCTTGGGTCTTGCCACCATTTTAGGTGTGTAACACAAAAACTATTCTCACCTTTAATTGCCCCTTCATATGAAGCGTAATAAATAGGGTCTAACCCATTTGGGGTTGAGATTAGAACAGCTTTACCACCAGTACCAATTGAAGCCAAACAAGCCGTCCATAATTCTTGCCCACCTTCAACGAAGGCCGCCTCGTCAATTAATAATACCGTTGGTGTGTAACCACGTAGGGCATCCTGAGATGTTGCTACAGCTTTTATCTCTGAACCATTTGATAATCTAACGTGCTTTTGTGATGATTTATCAAATGTAACACTAGCCCAATCTGGTAGTTGTTTAATAAAGTTAATGATTTTATTTTGGAATTCTATCGCAGTTTCTTGCTTGTTTGCTAAGATCAAAACTTTTTCTGGTCTTTCTGGACTAGCGAAAGCGGTAAGTACCGCAGAATATGCCGCTGTAACTGTTGATATACCAGCTTGGCGGTATTTTAACACTAAATTAAATCTATGTTTTTTATAATTTGCAACTAAGGTTCTTTGTCCATCGAATAATTCAAACGGCACATACCCCTCCCTAGTCTTATCGAAAGTTTCGAAATAACTTTCAATGACATAACAAGGGTCATTAGCACATTTAGCGTACTCTAATAATAACTCTCTTTTATCTGTTATTTTTTTTGACAAAGTAATTCTTTTCCATATAAATAGTTTATTATAAACCTAAATCGCTTAAACTGATACCATCTTCATCATTCATAAAATTATATTCCATAATTTCATATCTTTTTTGTTTAACAATAGCATCTATTTCTTTTTTTGCGTAATCTGGTCGATGTTCAAGAAGTGACATAAACTCAATAAAATCTTCTGCGTCTTTTTTGAACAATTCAATTAGTATTAGTTTTTTTATATCATGATCATTCGGATCAATTATTGAGTGTAAATTACTCCACAAAACAGGGAATAGTCTTATGTCCCATAACTCAGCAATAATTGTGTCAGTATAATCAATTATTTTTTTAGCCATTTCCTTAGGTAACCCAGCTACGGATAAAAGGGAAATAATACCCTTTGTAATTTCATGGATTAGTATCGGAAAATTTATCGCTTTAGCTATAATTTTAGGTATTTCTCCGCTAAAATCAAGGCTAACATAACCAGCGTTATTAGAGTCGCTACTCTCTATTTGATTTTTTAACATTTCATCACTAATAATGTAATAAAACAAATCGTTTGCTATTAATGATTTTTGATATAGCGGTGTTATATTTGGTACTATTGATTCAATCTCATCGGCATATAAATGAAATAGGTAATGGGCTCTCAAAGAAGCTCCCTGAGCAAAGCCATTAATTGTTCTTCTCTTAACAACCTCAGCCATCAGGTCTTCATCATTCTCAATCTCTTCTTTATCATCAGGTGATAAAGGTGATTCCATGGTCATCTCTTCTGGTAATTTAATTTCACCAGGCTCCATTATCTCCAAATCAAATATTACTTCATCGTGATCCAAATTCCACTCAAAACGCATGATTTTTTCGGCTAACTCAATTAGATTTGATCTTTTACCATTTTCCATGTTAATCACAGAATACATAGAGCTACCAGCAGACATTATTACACCCATTGGGTTTATCATCTCTTTTGGTATCTGGAATGTATTTGCGTAAGAATCCATTAACTCTTTATATCTCTGGGAAGCAATTACTTCCTCACGCCAAGATTCTGGGTGCGTACTTTGATCGTAGTAAGGTAACTTACCTAGTGGGTGAGTTCTTTTTGAAAGCTTATCAATCGTTGATTGAGCTATTAGATTAGGGTAGTCACCCAATTTTAGTCCAGAATTTCTCATAAAAAAAATGCCTTGTTTATTATAACAAGGCAAATATAGGTATTTTTTAATTAAAAACCAAATTTTTAAGCTTTTGGTTTACCTTTTTCATCTTCATTCGGTTTAGGGATGTCGATTTTTGATGGGTTTTTTGTCGGACTAGGTGTTTTAACTGGTGTTTCAGTTGGCGTCTCGACAGGTGAGTTTTTTTCAGTGAAATACATTATTTTTTACTTTTTATGAATGTTAAAATATCTTGTTTTGTCAATTTTGGTGTTTCTGACTCTGCAATAATACGAAACAATTCTGTGTTTTCAAAATTTGATTCATTAATTTTTTCTCTATTTAGGTAATCAACAAAAGATCTTAAAGTTTTATAAGCATCTTGTTGTTTGTTAGATTTTAACAAAATAACAGATTTTTTAATTGTGTTTGCTCTAACAGGATCCATATTATCTAACATTCTTTCATATTCCGAATCAGACATCTTTGAGACAACTTTACCGTAATCTAGTTTAACTTCTGGTTTTTTAACGTCATCTGGGAACATATCTAATTGGTTAGTATCGTCAATATTAACAACCTTATACCCTTGGCTTTCTAAAGCCGATTTAGCTTCATCAAAAGTTTTAAACTCTGGTTCATCATTATCAGACATATCATAATGAAATAAAGTGTTCGCAAAATCTAAAACTTGTTGTGCTAATTTATTTCTTTCAATAATATCACCAGAATCATCTAATATGTTAAATATCCTATCATCTGTTTTAGTTTTATTTCTATCATCCCACGCAACATCATAATAGGTATAACCACCAGTCGCTCTACTAAATAAAGCATCAATAATATCTTTATCGGACCATGTTCTACCTTCATTTTCTTCGGTTACGTCTTCCTGCATAGCATTCTGTATATCTTGTTGCGCACCTGTAGCGGCTTTTTGTAGGTCCTGAATTGTTTGTGCGGCTTTTTGTAGGTCTTGAATTGCTTTTTCTGGGTTTGCCATTACATTCCCAATTAAATCGTCATTTTGATTATTTGTTTCCATTATATTTTTTCAATTTCTTCTTTAGTTATTATTTTAAGTAATTTATCTCTACTATAAATTTTTTCTTTAACCGATTCTATATCTTCACCATACCTAAAAACAAGCCTATCTTCAATTTCTGGAGACTCAGTTTCCCAAGCCAAGGCTATTATACCCTCAACACAATCATACATAGAAAATGTATCTGAATGTATTGCCAAAGATAATTCTATTTCATCTGTTTTTAAAATACCAACAGAATCTACCTGTTCAACGTTTGGTGGTGTTGGTGTCCCACTAGAGGCTGGTTGCACGTCCCAATCTTCACCATATTCAACTATATCCAATCTCTTTGTAAATATAAACTCATAGGTATTTTGGCCCTTGAAGTCTTTATTTAGTGGGTTTATATATATTAAATATAACATTATTTAACTCTATTTACTATGTGAAAATTTAATTCACTATCAAAAAGAAGTGTTTCACCGTTAGTTTCAACCTTTATATCAACAAAATATTCTTGTGGTACCATCCAAGTTGTATCTAAGGTAAAATAATTATTATTCATCGCCTTATTGGCTATTTCCCAATCAGTAATATATATTACCGCTGGTCCTTGTTTAACATATAACTTATAGTAAACAGTGTTACTCGTATAATACTCCGAAACAGTGTAAGGTTTTCTTAATAAAATATTAACCTTTCTAACCTCGCCCTGAGACAATTTTTCTTCTCTTTTAATTCCGCTAAGCGATATACCGTATCTGGTATCGTCTAGCGCATCAATATTAAAATTAAAGTATTGATCAGCATCAATCGGGACAAACCTTAATTTTACGGTTGGTCTTTCTTTTCCATTGTAGAAAATATTAGACCAAAAATCATTATATTCTGTATAACTTGTATAAGCGTTTTCATCACCATAAACAACCACATAATAAACACCTTTAGTTTTTTGGCGAACTTCATAATTAACACCGTTTATTGTACAACTTGGTATTTGGTCTAGATTAGTTAGCTTACCATCTATAACCGAATAAAAGAACAGGTTATTATTTTTACCGAGGTAGAAAGTGACCCTATCATCTTCTATATGGTCGTTATATCTTGTTTCAATGAATGGTTCAAAGAAAGTCTGAGTATGTCTAGTAAACAACCCAAGTGCGAAGGTTTTTGGCCCGTCTGGAAATGTTAAGTTTTCTATGTCATCCGAGTATTTTAAACAAAACCCGTAATAGGTTGTGGTACCAGTTGTTATCCCAGTTGTTATCCCAGTTGTTATTCCCGTGGTAATCCCAGTTGTTATTCCAGTTGTTATTCCAGTTGTCACCCCAGTTGTTATCCCCGTAGTAATTCCCGTAGTAATTCCAGTTGTTATCCCCGTAGTAATTCCAGTTGTCACCCCAGTTGTTATCCCCGTAGTAATTCCAGTGGTTGTACCCGTAGTCGAACCTGTTGTTGTACCCGTAGTCGAACCTGTTGTTGTACCAGTGGTAATATCATAAGTTATCCCTGTGGTGATACCAGTCGTTATCCCAGTTATAATACTATAAGTGATTCCAGTTGTAATCCCAGTTATTGGTGAATTTATTAATGAATTAACATAATTAGTTATATCCATTTCAATATCTTCATTACCCCAATCAAAATGTTGTGTTGCTATTGGTTGGCTACCAACTTGCACCGCACCAGATGGGCTAAAATCACTAACATTTGTTGCCTTTAACCAATTAGATGGTTCTAAAGCATAATCTTTATTTTCTGGTATACTGGTTGGTGATGGCATGAAGTCATAACCAGTACCCTCATCCCAAAATTGTTTTATTTCATGTAATTCTAAATCAAAAGATGTTGGTCTATAATTCTCACCAAAAAGTAAGTTATTAGATGTACTTAAAAAATCTTTAATATCAAAATTAGATGTGTTTTTTATTTTTAAAATATGTCTGGTGTCGCCATCTATATTTATTACCTTACTATTAACTAGGGCTTTAATTTCATCAAATGAACAATAAAACAAAAACCTGCTTTTGGATGAACCGAAATATAATTCAGACACCTGGTTTCTGCCCGTGTTAACATCACTATTTTTTACTATAGTGTTATTTTTATCAAAATATGTTCTATATATACCCATAGTTATAAATATTTTAATTTAAGCGTAAGTTATGATTTATAACGCCATTTGTCTTATTTAAATTGTTGCCCTGTATTTCTTCGTTAATTTGAGCCTTTAAATTTGATAATTTTTCCTGTGCTTCCCTACTTATTGAATTTTGGACTTGTCCTATAGAATGCCCGTGAGATAAAACAATGTCGATCATTTGGTTGATCAACTCCATTAGTTTTTCACCTCTAATAAACCCATATGTCTTATAATCTTTAACACCATCATTATTAATTGAGGATAAAAATTTGTAAACAACATCAACTGGCATACCGTTATTACCATCTTTTAGATAATCTGGTGAATTAATACTACTTAAAAATAAAAATTTATCCGAGTACATCACATTAACAGTCGTTTCTTTTTCATCAACAACCTCACTAACAGTCTTAATTGTTTCAGTTTCTTTAGGTTGTGTAGTTTGGTTACCTAACCATCTTTCTTTGGTGAATTTTTTAAATAATTTAATAAATTCATTAAACTCATAGAATCTCGCATACTCAATTGAATCGATATCCGTTGGTTGGTTACTCGGTATACCCAAATCATTTTGAAGTTTAGTACTTGGTGTATTGTACAAAGTTTTATTTGATGGTTTTACCCTAACAACAAAATTATTTAAATTAGGTACTGTTTCTAATGTATCGTTATTCGCACCACCATTGTTTGGTTTTAATTGTAATCTATTTAACAAATTAATATTACCGTTAATTGTTTCAACAATCTGGGTACCCACTAGCTCTGGGTTAAAAAATTTTATTTTTTTTGTGTTATAACTAGAAATTATTGTCTCAATTGTTTTTTCTAAAGTTTGTGGGTCATTAAATTCCAGAACGTGCCTAACCGTATATTGGTTTCTAGACGCTCCGTCATAATATTCTGAGTTCGGGTTATACTTACCTCTCACCAAACCCTTTTTACCCTTTTCATCTTGTATCGTTTCCTGTGTATCGTATAAAGCGACAACACATTTTATGTTCTTATCCGTTTTTTGTGTTTTCTTGGTATATTCAAAAGTTAATTCGATAACATAATCAATAAAAACATCTTTAGTTTTTGTCCTAATAATAGTTTCTTCTTTATATTTAACGTTTTTTATAAATCTAGATATTTGGAACAATGGGTATTGTTCTTTAATTGTATTATCCTCGTTTATGTGTGATAATCGCATTAAAACCTTATTATCACCAATAATAAGTTGTTCACCTTGATTACCACTAAGAACAGTGTTATTTGGGTTATTAGCGATATCGTCATTTACGACTTGTTTCTTTTTGTTTTTATATTCAGAATATGTATCAGTTATAAAAATGGGTTGGCTCGTTACTGGTCCGATAAATAACATTTTACCGTCAGATTGCCTAACTAACCTAGTAACTTGACCAACTCTGGGTATTATTGATAAATTATTCGGTAAAAAAGGCTCAGCAACAAACGGATCCGTTTGTCTTGGTGGTGTTGAGGCATAAGACCACTCATCGTAAACGCTAGATGCAATATTTAAACTCGATATTGTGTTTAAAATAGACTCAACACTATCGTACTCCTTATATGCTTCATAAGGGACATACCTAATTCTACCATGGTTAAATGGGTCTGAATTACTAATACAAATACCTAGTGATATATCTGAGCTCATTTATTTTTTAAATTTTAATCTTTCATTTAACTCGGCATAAACCTTATCATAAGTAATCTCGATTTCTTCTAAAGTAGTTGTTAATTTTAAAACGGTCTCTTTAATGCCATCAAAATCATTCTTTAATCCAATAAGTGTTGTTGCCAATTCTTTATTAGATTTTTTGTCTATATTTTCGTAAATTTCTTTTAGCTTTGGGTTATTCATAATTATTGTATTTGTCCAAATCCTGCTGCTAGACCCACACCTGTCGTTGTTACGTCAATTTTGGCATTTGTTTTAATGTGGCTAACCATTAATTTTACTGTTTCCTCTAAAGCAATCATTAAATGATTTGGTGTTCCGTCAGGGAAAGTTGCGGCTGTCTCAATACCCTTTTCACTTAAATTTGCTTTTAAATCATTTACCATTGCAATATGATTTAAACCTGGTTTTAAGGCTCCACCAATTAAAACTAATGGTGGTGGTAATGGTGGCATCGGCATAAAATTTAATAGCTTAAGTAATCTTAAAATCTGGTCGATTATTGATTGGCACCCTTTAAATTTTACACCTTTTAACGCTTTAAGTAAAGCAAGTAAACTTTTTAGTGTTGATATGTAGTCGAGGCCACGTTGCTTTAAGAAATCAGCCGTCAATTTCTTAGCTAAATTTATTAAATCTTTTTTTATTAAATTAAAAATGTTTTGTACTAATAAATCAGTAACAAAATTACCTAAGTCGGTTATCATTGGTCTCATAAATGATAATGTTTCTTCAGAAGATTTTTTCTTAACATCACCCTTTAACACCAAAAATAATTTAGGGACTAGAGTCACTTTAGGCGTAATCACTGACTGCATTAGTGAATAAGGTATAGCCTTCAATATGTTTAGCTGGATTTCAGCGTTTATTTTCGGCAAGTCCACCACAGCATTTATTTCACCATCGTTAACAACTTTATTTATACCGTTTTTCAATCCTTTATCCAAAAGAGATGCGGCCTGATCTAAATCAGGTACTAACTTAGTATTATCAACAACACCACCATTATTTTGTGGTGATATGGTATGTGGGCTATCCGATGGGAATATTAGTTTATCACTTTGAGCGTTTCTGAAAAGTTCTTCAAGTGAAGATATTACATCATCTGGGTTTATTTCTATATCTAGATTACCACAAGATGAAAATCGTATAAAACCACTAGATCTTTGTTCGGTGGTATTATCGATATCATTTAGTTCGTCTTTATTAAAATTAAATACGTTTTCAAAATCAGCTTTAGCGTTTACAACCCCACTATCCTCACCATTTTTTTGTGTTGGGTCTGGGCCGTATTGTTTATTTAAAAAATCTTTGGATGATGAATCTGGTGTGTTTGTTTCATCGTCTTCATTACAAAAACCAAACATTTTTTTCAGACCCTTTGTTAACCCACTTTGCTTCTTAACAACATTTTTATTTACTTTACCTTTTATCGATAGAGACCCTGTAAGCGTGTCCATTAGTATCGACATAAAATTAGCAAAGTTGAATGCTGGCATCGCAACCTCTAGATAATCCGATAAAAATTCACTAAATAATTTTTTTGAGTAGAAGGAACCAAACTTAAACATGAAGGTGTTATTATCAATTGAATAAATGATAAATAATACCCTGTCCTTATACATAACCTCTATTGGTGATGATTCTGTGGACTTTTGCGCTTTATTAAATGCGTAGTTTAAATGTTTTTTGATGTCGTTACCTTCATACATTAACTTCCCAACACGGCTGTCTGGTTCAATGTTTAATAACCCAAAAGAATCTATCTCTTGTTTTGATATTTCAATACCAGTAACAGAATTTACTGTATATTTTTCAGGTATAACCATGTTACTATCGCAACCAAATTTTGCGATTATACTATCTTTTACCTTTTTATTAATAGCATCGAATTTTTTTACCTGGGATAAACTACCCTTTAGAATTAAATTTTTAAATTCTTTTTGACCTCTGGTTGATTTTACCAGTTCAACTAAAAAATCGATAAATTCTAACTTATCTAATTTTTTTTGGGCGTCCGAAATGTATGGTTTCTGACTATTAGAAACCACTAAAGATCTATATCTTGAAAATATTTCGCTTTGTGAACCCATTGTTACTCATATTCTTTTTCATTGTTTTCTGATGTTGCAGTATTTTGTGTCTTAAGGAATTCCTCAGCCCACTTTCTATCCTCATCAGTAATTGTCATACTAACCCCAGAACCTTCAACAGGTTTGCCAGATTTGTAAAGAATATCACCCTGTATTTTAATCAGTCTTAATTTTTTTTCGATTGAAGAATCGATAATTTTAAGTAGGTCGTTGGTGATTTTACCAACCAATGCGATATCGGAGTTTTCGTTAATGTCTTTTGAGAATTTTTTATAAGCCGTTAGGGCTCTATTTCTTTCATCAACAATCTCATTATAGGTTTCTTGCATAAGATCTCTCATGCTTTCCTCACTGACGTCTACTTTTTTCTTTTTTGGTACCATAATCTTTTATTTATTAATAAATATCACGCATCCAAATAACTATCCTTAAAAAGCTTATATAATGACTTAAACCTTTTCATACTATTTCTAATTTCTTTAGTATTTAAGCCAGTCATATTGCGTATATATAGTAAAATAAGGTTTTTATTAAACTTGGGTGAATTTTTACCATCAGTTACCTGTGAAAATAATTCTCGCCATTCTTCAAGTATTTTTACCAGGGAATGTCCAACCTTAAATTCATTATCGGATAAATTGTCAGCTTTTAAATCTTCTCTAATACTCGATGCTAACGATTCAATAAACATAGTTAAATCAATATCATCATTATCTATTCGATAAAGTAATTCATCTCTTTTTAAGATATCACCTTCACTTTGATCAATATCAACGATTGACATGTTCTTTTTATATTCTTTAACCATTTCACCAAATAGGTAATTTTTACAAATAGTACCGAAATATGAAAATGATCTCTTACCCTTTTCTGGTTTGAACTTTTCAAACTTTGTCATTAAAAATGATAGGGTGTCTGCATGTAGATCGTTGAACTCGTAAGATTGTCTATATAATTTATAGGTCCTAATAATACTTTCTATCATTGTATTGATAGGTTCTTGTAAATATTCTCTATAAATTTTTTCTCGTTCTTCAACATTAGTGGCATCTAGAAACATGATCACCGCCATTTCTTGATCTACACCATAGTAGTTGCGGTCTTTTTTCTTTCTTGCCATTACTCACTAACTTCATTTTCCTCATAAATTATATTTCTATCTTCGTTAAACAAATACTCTTTTTTAGCGGCATCCATCCAAAATAAAGCTTCTTGCGGTTGTATCTTATATTCAAGAGCTTCACTGTTTTTGTATAGCCAGAATAAAGAACCCTCTCTCATGTTTACGTGTTTATAACCTATTTTAGGTATAACCATAGACTTGTAACCATTTTTATGGAAACGAAGTAAAAACTCGTAATTAAACGTTAATTTAATTTGTTTTAAACCCTTAATCTCATTAAAGACATTGGTTTTAATTACCATACCACAAAGGCTTATATTCGGGTACTCAAGTAAAACGTCTAGATCTAAGTTACCTAAACTTTCGGTAAAGTTGTATGCCCAAACCGCTTCATTAGAAAATCCAACGAACTCATTTTTTTCCGTAACATCATTAACGATAGGTAAAAACATATCTACCTCTGGATAGGCTTTAACATACTCATCGACATTTTTATACCATGTTTTTGATACCTCATCATCAAATTCCAAAATACTCATATACTCAGTATTAACATGTTTTGCTGCATAGTTAATCTGACTTTGGTAGTCGGTATCAAATTCGTTAATTATTGTTCTAACATTTAGGTCCTTATAAGCTGTAAAGTCAATCGACTCCATTTTACTCACAACTTCCGCACAATTACATGTTACTATTAAAACCTCTTCTGGTTTAATTTCATTTCTATTAATAGATGACATTGCAATATCAAATAAGTCATCAAATTTTTGGTTCCCAACATTAGCAACTGAATGCACTGGGATTATGACTGTTAAATTAGTTTTGCTCATTTTGTTCTACTGATTTATTAATGTTTTCTTTTATTGTTTCTAATTTTCCGATTTTTTTGTTAAAGAGATATTCAAAAACCTCACTAACGTTTTTATCAAAAATATCACTAGTATATCTGTCTAAAATTGTTTGGTCAACAGATTTTAAATTTTCAGGTAGTGTATCCTCTAACCAATTTTTAATAAAGCTGGAAACTATTTCAGCGATTTGGTTTTCATCATAAACCCAAATACCATTATCATCCGTCATCCACTCTGGTATAATGTTAGGTACTTTACCGATAACTGGTACATTACACTTGATTGATTCAATAGGGAATCTACCGAAAGATGAATCGTCATCAACCCAAATTGATACGGCACACTCTCTAAGATTTTGTGCAAAGTCCTCATGATTCATAGCGTGCATATCTTTGAATGAGATAAACCTATAAAGTGGGTATTTTAAGTAGAATGCCTTAATAATTTTTGCTGCTTTTCTTGTGTCCCTACAGTGTATCGCAATGATTGGTTTTTGTGGTTTATCATTTCTTTTGAATGAGTCGCCAATAAATGGTTCAATAAATTGCACGTCTTTAACTGGCACGGTATCTTCAATCATATTTTTTAACGTGTTACTAGTTGTAATACATTCCTCAACACCAAGATCAGTCCAAGATTTTCCTGGTGAAAAAGCTTCTAACATATAATCATATGATTGAACATAAATAACCTTTTCAATGGTCATTTTTTCTATCTGTTCGAAAACGCTTCCATAAACTTCAGGTACGATAATAAAATCTGAAGGGCCTACAACTAGATTATTGTCTTCAATTGACATGTGCTCTAATTCATCACATTCAGCACCATACCAAGAACCGACTTTAATAAAGTCATTCTTTTCGTGTAGTATTGATACATTATATCCCATTTTTTTAAGTGTTAGTGCTTGTGAATAAATGTGCATAACACTAGATTTAGCATTACCTTTAGTATCAGGTACTAAAAAGATAATTTTTTGTTCCTTATTTTTAATTTTTTCAATAGCGGAATCAAGATTTTTAAGTATTTCTTTAGTTTTTTCCATTTTTTTCCTTATTTAGTTTTTTTAGGGTTTTAAATAATTCTTTATTGTTAATAATAGTATAATCCGACTTAATGTCAAGATTAAAATCATTTTGGTATTTGACTGAGATTTTACCTTTTGGCTTCGCCTTTAAAATTTTAGGGTTATCGGTAATAATGACATCACACTCAGCCCAAAAATCTTTCCATTTTTGTGGAAACAATATCTTATTTAGGTTAAAGTAGTTCTTACTTAGGAAAAATAATGTTGCTGCTTTTGATCTCTGGCTTTCATTATTTAATAATACAATCTCTAGCTTACTTTTTTTAGAGAAGTCCGATATCTTTTTTATTAGTCCAGGCTCTGTCTCATCGGTTCTTCCGAAAATTTCAAAACATGCATCTTCGTACAAAAATTTATCTAAATTAAAAGAACCGTCTTTTTTATTTTCAACTAGTTCAACCTCTTCTTGATCTGGTTTAAACTCAATTGATTCTGTTTCACCAGTAATGTCTGGGAATGATGCTTGTAGGTTGAATGGATTTATAGGTTCGATAGCTTCTTTTTCAAACTCAAACTCATATAAATCCTTCAACTTACTTAAATGATCCCTAAGGATATTATTTACTGTTATACCGATAACCATATTTTATCATTTTATGATAAAAATAAGTCTGGTAAGTAGAAAAATAAAGATTACATCTTACTTTCTCTAAAAATTTGTTCAATTTTTTTAATTAGTGGGTTTCTAACAACATCATCTTCACCTAAAACAACGGTACCGACCTCGTCAAAATCTTTAAATTTATTGATTATAAAGTTTAGTGAACTTTCACCCTTCTTTTTCATATCAATTTGATTTTCATCACCCAAAAATATCATTTTAGAATTCTCACCTAGACGAGTCATAATTGTTCTTATATTATCTATTGAGATGTTTTGGGCCTCGTCAATAATGGTGATGGAATTATCGATATTGATACCTCTCATATACGCAATCGGCATTTCCTCTATCATGTTATTAGCCCTCAAAACTTCAACATTATGTCTACCAATAACCTTTTCAAAATTATGTAGGAAGGAATACATAAACGGTTCCATTTTTTCTTTCATGGTACCTTTTAAAAACCCAATTTCTTCATCTTTTAATGTTGTTACAGACTTAACAATAACAATTTTTCTATATCTTGAATCGTTTTTTAATAATTCCAAAGCCATCGCACAAGATAAAAACGTTTTACCTGTACCTGGTAATCCAGAGCATATCACAATTTCTTTTTCTTTAATCTCGTTAATTAGTTTTTTTTGATTTTGTGTTTTACATTTAATCTCAACTTTAATTTTATCCATAGGGTTACCGCTGTAACCTCTGGATATTGCCTCAAATGCCTCCATCTCTTCTTCTGGGGATAATCTTTTTCTACTTCTTCTGCTAGTCTTGTTTGAACTCATATCGTTTTTAGTTTATTTTTTTAATTTTATAGTTTAATTGTGAACACTGGGCACCAAATACTCTTTCATATGCATGGTGCCAATCCCCATCACGCCAACCATTTTCAGATAAATCTTTTGATAATTTATCTATTAAACCTGGCTTATTATAATAATAATCGAAAATTTCTGATCTACACCAAAACATAGTACCAAAAATTGCATAAAAATCTTTTTTGTGGTCTATTTTTAATTTTTTACATATTGTTTTGAATTTTTCTTCATTACCACCTAACCAATTTAAATGCATATGTTTACTAGTTCCGATCATACCAACATCATTTTGCTCTTTAAATATAGTAATTATTCTGTTAATATCATAGACATTATTTATAGTTCCAGATAATAAATCTTGTAACCAACCACTCGATTGTTCCGCATCTAGGTATGTTGATTTTTTTGTGTGTAAAAATAAATAAAGGTCATAGATTTTATTTTGGCTGTATATCGATTTTAAGTTATTAAACTGCCCGTTTATATCTCTACCAACATTTCTATCTGTGTAATTTATTTTAACGTTTTCTAGTGTGCTATTAATATACTCAACACAATGATCGTTACCCTCCATACCATCAACAAAGTTAAAATGGAAATCAACTAAACCATTTAGCGGTAACAATCTGGGTATTATTTTATCAATTAACACTTCATTAAAATATGAGTGTACTAGAACCGCAATTTTTAAATCATTTGTTTTAACCGTATCAAATTGTTCTACTTTTGTTGACGTATCAACCTTCCTAAAAAACAAAGATTCGTTTTCCTCTTTGGATATTTGATTTACAGCGAATAATTCCTTAGCATTAACCCCCTTAAATTCATCTAAGTTAACATTTAAGTGGGTTTTGGGGTGAAAGGGTTCTGTTTTGTTTTTCCAATCAACTACAGTTACTGGATAATTTATATTCTCCTCATCAAAGTTTTGATAATATTTTTTAAATAGGTTAATATAATAATGCTCGTCTGGTACAATAGATTTATTAAAATTATCCGTATAGTCGTTATCCAAAATAAATTTAACATGATCACGTTTTAGTACCATCCATTGTGATTGCTTATAAAACAAATCAAAATTCATGTTGGTTATTGACTTCTTCCTAATATTATTTTCAATATCATCCCAAATATAATAATACACCCAAGATTTGTTTTCTTTAATCAGTTTATTATACGTCACATCAAAATCGTACATTGGTATGCATGAATCTGAAACTAATACGAAAAATTCATTGGTTGGGTCCTGATAAGCCGCCTTTAATAGGTTGTTTGTTGCCTTAATTAATGATATACCACCCCAGTTTGTTTGTACTTTATGGTCAATATCGTAGTCAATTAAAAATTTTTGGGTTACTTGGCTTGGGTTTTTTACGTGTGAGTATAGATTAACTTTATCTAGGTTTTTAATTAGAAAATCATACCAGATGTCACCACGTTTTAAATCACCTACCGATAAAAACATAAAAGCGACTTTTGTCTTGTCACTTTTTTTTGTTATTAAGTCGGTGTATTTGTAATCTTTTAGTTTTACACTATTATCAAAATGATCTGGTGTGAAGAACTTTTTATTATCCTTAACAGATACCTTATTAACAATTTTAATCATAAAATTTAATAGTGTTTACTGAATATATTAACCTAGTTGTTTTATATTTTTGTTTTTAACATTTAAACCATCTAGTAAAGAATAAAACTTATCAAAGTCTTTACCATGTTCTCTCATAAAACCGTGTACCTCCATACCTAATGTGTTTATTTCTAAATCTTGTATTAGATTTGAACCTTCGATTATATCAAACTCAGCGCCCTCACAATCGATTTTTAACAATTTTAGTTCTGTTATATCATAACCTTTAATTATGTCGTCTAAAGAGATCGTTTCAACACTAAATTCCTTGGTGTCTCTCTGTATAAAACAACTACTAGCACCAGTATTAGTTGTATCTAGGGAAATCGTTAAAATTTTACCAGTCTCACTATAAACAGCTTTATTAACTGGTATTATATTGTAAACTGAATTAAGTTTAATATTATATAATAAACTTTGGAAGTTTACTGGGTGTGCCTCAAATGCGTATATCTTTATCTTTGGGTATTTTTTAGCTAAATATATCGACACGCAACCAATGTTCGCCCCTATATCCAGAACAACATCATTCCTACCAAAATCTATTTTTTTTATACCGTATTCATCTTCCCTAAGGGCCTCCTTAACAACCCACTTTAGTGTGTCGCTACCGATTACATCTTGGAACTTTAGTTCAATCCCGTCAACGTTAAAAGCTTTTATCTCTTTATCTTTTATCATTCCGTATCAATTAATCTTAAAACCTTTTTATAGAAATCATCATTTCTTTTTCTACAATCATTCAGATATGTAAAATCATAAGAATTTTTTATTTGGTCGAAAGTTGGATTAATTACAGTGTCGTAATTTATGAATCTTATATTTAATGGTAAATCGAGTAATTTTGTCTTTGTTGTTGTTTCCACAGTATAAACTGTTTTACCCAACAAAGATGCCCAATATGTCCCATGGTAGGTGTTAGTAACGATGACCTTGGCCCTAGCAATTTTTTCAATAATCTCATCCATCGGATCGCTATTTTTTGCTGTTTCAAAATTAATAATATGTGTATTTTTTTCGACCAACTTATTCATAAGGTTTGTTAGTCCCTCAAAATGGTGGTAATAGTACAATACATCTGTCGATTCTGTTATTGTAACATTATCGAAAAGATCACTTTTACAACTAACACATGGTACATATAAAAAGCGATTCATTTTTAGGTTTTTAAATACCGAATCCCTAAGACCTATGAGGTCATAATCGGCCACATATTCTGGGTACGTATATCTATAGCTATTCTGGCCCGCTCCCCAGATAATTTTTTTCTTATCTTCTAATCTAGAGATATATTCTAAAGAATCGTCAAAATAGTCTAAATCAATTAAACCACCACCGCCAACAACAACTACATCATAATCGTCAAAATTTTTAAATAGTCTAATATCACCAACATCTGAATTTGGTACATCGTAATATAATTTAGGTTGGCATTTTAGGTCCCCAGTATTTACGGTTTTAGTTTCGTGTAGAAAAATTACTTTTTTCATTCCTGATACATTAATTTTAATTTCTTATTTTTTTTCCACTTTTTCAACATAATCTTATGTTTTTCTTCGAATAGACTATTACCGAAAATTTTATTACCAGAGCCACCCCATACGTGGTAGAACTTATTATTAAAATGGAATCTATATATCTTACCACCTAGAACTTTTGCCTGGAAGCAAAAATCGGTGTCTTCATACCAGAATGGTGCAAAATCTAAATCAACCCAAATATGGTTTAGTATTTCGGTTCTAAATATCTGACAACAACCAGCTAGTGTGTCAACTTCACCTTCGTATGAACTATCATCATTAACATCTTCGTGTGTACCATGAACCCACCCATTAAAGAATGCACCAACAGTACCACAAATCCATATATTTTTATCATTTAATACCTCTTTAGCATCATCAATAAACGATTCATCTTTTAATTTTGAATCTGAATCCACGCTAAATACTACGTCAGCGGTAACATTTTTAAACAATACATCTCTACCACCCGCAACACCTATATTGTCTGGGCCAAAGATTACTTTAACACCATTAATCGTGTTAATATAATTTAAGTAAGCTAATAATTCCTCATCGGTAGATCCGTTATCATAAACTATTACTTCTTTAACGTCTTTTCTATTTAAAGCTCTTATATATGTATCGACATAACCAATTGTTTTTTCTGGTCTATTATGTGTTAAGAATATAAATGAAACTGTTGCGTCTCTATTATCAATTAGGTAATCTTTAAATAGATGGTATATGTTATTTCTTTTATCAAATATTGCATTGTAATCGATTTTCGATAAAGTTACCTGTTCATTTGTTTCCCATAAGTGCATCGAATAGCTGTCATTAAGCTCAGCTAGTGCTAAAGCGTTATTTGTTAATAAATAAGTTTCCGCTTCATTCCATAAGAATGGGAAAAATTTCTTAGGTGATAATATTGTAACATTATCTGGAAATTCTTTTGCTATATAATATGGTTTAACAACTGAGTGAAAATCCCATTTACTCTGGTTAAAATCTTTGTACGATTTAATCCATTCTGTTGCAAATAAAGATCTTTTTTCTGATAACATTATTGCGTTACATAGACCATAATAATCCCTATTACCTCTACCACCAGAATTTTGTATACCAATAACAAATTCATTATCTAATAGGTCGTCAAAAGATTTATTTACGAATGTGTCTATATCCATATAAATACCACCAGCAAATCTTAACATTTCTAACCTAACTATATCCGACATGTGAGCGAAATGTTCAACCTCATTACCCATAAAATCTGGGATTAACTCAGTTTTAACTGTTTTTAGGTATATTTTCGCCCTATCCCACCATTTACCTTTAATATCGTAGTGATGATATAGAATAATTTTATCTGGTTTAATTTTATTAACAATACTTAAAACGCATAAATAATTAAAGAAAGTAAATTCTGGGTCTTTTTTAAAACCATAACACAAATGGACTATTTTAGGTATTTTTTTATCTACTTCAATATTTTTGATTAATTCAAATACTTTTGGATAAATTTCTTTATCATTTAAGTACCCAGTAAAATTTTTATTGAATCCAGAAAAATCTAAAAAATCCTTATCTAGACCTTCTAAAAAATAAGAATAATCAACATCATCTTTATATTCTTGTTTAATAGTGGTACCTCTTTTAATAACTATATTTTCATCGCCAATAATATTTGGTTTATCTTCGTTATCTTTATTAGACCCATTTAAAACTTCTTTTACTGGTGGGGTTTTTAATATCTGTTTTGTAACTGTTTTCGTAGTTGGTTTTTCTTTAATAGGTTCAATTTCAACTGAACTCATAACAATTTCTTCTTTGGGTAATTCCTTTGGTCTCGCTTGACTAGATTTTATGATTGTGTTTATCGAGTGTTTTTTAATTTCTGGTAATTGTTGTTCAACAATTTTTATATCATCATTTACCACAAGATCAATAGCCGAATCCGTACCCTCGGAAACAGATTTAATTAAACCCCTAGAAATCGTTTTACTTTTTTTTGAATAAAATTTACCCATTTTAGATTATAAAGTCTTTTTTATCTAGTTCCGAATAAAATTTTTCCGAGTGTTCTTCTTTCGGAAAGGCGTATTCAAAACCAAGTTTATTTTTTTTATTAAAGTCGCTAATTCTTTTTTTATAAATAGACATTCTATTTAAAAAATAGTCTAGACCTAATCTTTTATAATGTAATAGTTTTATCGGTTCATTAAAATATTTAACGTCACCCATTGGGGCTGCCACGTGACACCCAAAATTAAAGTTAATTGACTTTATATTTTTTGGTTTAAACATTACTAATTTATCAAATAAACTATTTCTAAAACCAGTTTTTACAATATCAGTTAACTTATGGTCATAATCAAAATTAAATTTTTCTATTATCATATCATAACCCTCTGGTTTTACTATAGTTGAGTCGCTGTTATGGAAGTCTATAATATATTTTTTAAAATCATCAACATATAAAAACTCATCCATATCACAAACAATAACAATATCAGCCTCATTAACCGAATTTTTCCAAGCGTTATTTTTTATCTGTAAATAAGCGTCATCACGTATTTCGCCTTTAGTGTCGTAAGGTACGACTAACGTTTTGGGGTGTTTCCTTAATAACTTAACACTATTGTCGTTTGATTTATTATCATAAACAATTATTTTGTCAACATAATTTTCATAGTGTTCTAAGAAAAACGGTATAATTTTTTCTTCATTCCAACAAAGGACGTGCATATGGACTTTTGGTAAAGCCTTGTCAAAAATTATATGTGAGTTTTCATTCAAACATATTGGTAATTTATTAGAATATAAACCCTCAAATTTTACTTTATTGGTTTCCCAGGTTTCATTTGTTTGACCAACAGATTTATGTAATAAAAGGATGTTGGATATTAAGCCCACTTTAACGCCAGATAAATGGTTATCAAAACAAAATGGTATATCATAAAAATGAAAGCCCTCAAAGGACTCATTAAATCTGTTTTTGATTTTTTCTCTATTTACTGCAATAAATAAACCATCAATGGTAACCATTTCTTTTATTTGATTACCGTAGCTTTCAGAATACTTATTAGTCCAAACTTTAACACCATCTGTATGTTTTACAGTTCCGTGCATCGAGTTCCTTATTGACCACCATCTACCATCAATCATATGATCGGTACCAGCAACACCTAAAATACCATATTCTGGATTTTTTTCGAAGTGTTTTATAACTTTTTCACCCCAGTTTTTAGTTTCAAAAATAATATCATCGTGACAAAAAATAACAATATCAGAATTAGCCTCATCTAAACCACGATTATAAAGTTCAGCCAGGGAATATTCATTGTTATTTTCATACGCAATAACTTCAACACCCTTATACATACACGTTTTTTTAACGTGATCAACAAAAGTATTATCAACTTTCCTAGTTGAAAACACCACACTAATTTTTGGTTTATCCGTTATCATCGTCATCATCTTCTAGTATTGGTTTTCTATCTAACGTATCACCTATAAATTTTAAAACAGGTATGAAACCTTTAACGTATTGTAAGAAAACGAATTTTTGATTTAATTCATTTAACTCACGTTCTAAAAATGTAGCTAACTTATACTCATCAGAATTTAATGGGTAAACAAACGCATATAGCACTTTATCACCCACATCTATCCTTTTACCAGACCAAACTGTTTTATAAGTTATCTTGTCTAGTACATCTGGTGTTATTTCATTATACACCTTTATTTGTTCCCTAAATTCGTTAAACATTACAATATACCTGTTGATCCGAATCCACCTAAACCACGATCACTACTAGATAGTGATTCAGATTTAATGAATTTTATTTTATCTCTTGTTTGTACTGGCGCTATGACACCCTGTGCAATTCTATCACCATTTTTAACAAAGAATGATTGGTCTTGGTCCGTATTGTATAGTATCACACCAATCTCGCCACGATAACCTGAATCAACAGTACCTGGGCTATTTAGAACCATTATACCGTTTTTTAAGGCTAAACCGCTTCTAGACCTAACTTGTAGTTCAAAACCTAATGGTATTTCAAAATACAAACCAGTTTTAATTAAACATCTGTTACCAGGTAATATTTCTATTGAATATTCACCATCTGAGTTTTTATCGGTGACACTAGCCCTAATATCAAAACCGCTATCACCCTCTTTTTCATATGATGGGTCTGGGTTGACGGATTTATTTATGAATGAAACTCTTAGTTTTGGTGTCATTGATTCGTTGTCATAGTCCCAATCAGACATAAATTGTCTAGCCTCATCCAATAACTGATCCAATTCTTTTTTAGAATCATCGTCATCTTGAAATAAATCGTTTACGTTCAATTCGTTAATATTCATACTAAATTTTTATATATTTCGGCTCTAGTTTTTGTCACATTATTTATATCGTAAGTATCTTTAACTGTCTCATATAACCTTTCACCAAGATCTTCAACTAATGATGGGTTATCAACGAGCCTTTTCATATGTTGGGCCCATTGTTTATGGTTTTTAGAACTCTCAACTAAAAGTGCATTACCCTTAGGATTCAAAGAACCGCCTTTATCAATCATACTAACTAAGTCGATCGTGTAAGGGCCATAATTTTGGGCTATGATTGGTTTTTTATGGAAACCAGCTTCAATAATTTTTAATTGGGACTTGTACTTATTAAAATTGTTAGCGAATAGTGGGGCCAAAGCAACATCAAATTCATTATAACCTTTTGCATACGATTCGATTGATTTAGTCCAAACTCTTTTGTACGGCATGTTCCCATCATCATATGTTAATTGGTTATCAAATTTAAATAGATGCTTTAAATAATCTGGATATTTCTCTAAAATTTTAAAATTGTTGGTAATGAAAATTTCATACATAAACCACGTTGTTTCAATTGGTTGCATTGGTCTTTCCATCCACTGTTGGGTTTCTTGATTAAAGGCACGCACAGTACCTCTGGTATCGTAGCCACATAAAACGAATTGAATTTTGTCTTCTAGCCCCATAATTTTTTGTGGCATATCCTTTAAAAGTTCAATATCTTTAATGTGTGACGAACCACCTAACCACCCAAATCTAAGTCTTTCTGATTCAGTGGGTTTTGGTTTAAACTGTGGTTCATTAGGGTTTACGGCATTAGGTAAAATAACACAATTTTTATTATGTTTTAACACCTCTTTTCTTAAAATTTCTGTTGTAACCGTAACCAAATCAGCTTCTCTGACAACTGAAACGATTTTACCCGCATAGTCTAATCTTTTAGCTTGGTGGTATAGACCATGTGATTGGTCTAGGGTCCAGTGATCATCTAGATCAATTACAACTTTACCCCCAAAAGATTTTATTGTTTTAATAATATTAAGACCATCCTCATAGTTACCACCAGGTATCCTATGAAAAAAGAATATATTAAATTTTTTTAAATATGTGATATCATTAAAATCAATATTCATATTGATTTCAACAAAAAAATCATCGGCATGGTTATTTTGTAATGTGACGTGTGGATCAATACATCTGTATTTACCAGATCCAGCCCTGTCATTTGGATTAACTAATATATTTATCTTTCCCATATAATCGGTTTCCTATAAAAATAGGAAATTAATAAGAAAAATCAAAACATTTTTGAAATTATTTAGGTACAACTACGCCTCTTCTAGAAACAACATTTGCCGCTTTTGAGTTGGCATAGTATATTGAGGTCTGTATATCCTTTGTTTCGTGGTATTTTAATATAAAAGCGGAAGTAAATGTATCACCAGCACCACTAACATCTATTGTATCCCTTGGGGATGGTGATGGATATATTTTATTTTTATATTTAAACGCTTTCATATTTATGAATTATTTTATGATACCCATATTTTATTTGGAAGTTTTCCAAATACAAATTTTGTAACGTGACATAGCCAAACTGGAAACTCAAATAAGTCTGACTTTAAATTATACCATCCTCCACCTATCGATGCATCATCACCCGAAGGAATGTTATTATATTCGCCTCCCGAAATAGTGTTATATCGTCCATTGATACTATTTCGCATGCCGCCACCAATTGTTG
>ENA-OUVC01000126-OUVC01000126.1-marine-metagenome-genome-assembly--contig:-NODE-126-length-53546-cov-5.786250_pt1 | contig 53546 bp, 47 predicted proteins | sample MGYA00248622_ERZ508571 | MGnify/ENA primary metagenome ERZ508571 (study PRJEB26236, sample SAMN06267175) | marine metagenome | isolation source: Columbia River Estuary | place: USA:Columbia River Estuary... | reverse complement strand
AAGCATCTAAGCACGAAACTCGCCTCAAGATGAGATTTCTTTTAAGGGCCGTGGAAGACTACCACGTTGATAGGCTATAGGTGTAAAGACAGTAATGTCAAAGCCGAGTAGTACTAATTACCCGTAGACTTACTAACTTGTTACTTCTTATTTATTACTACTTCAATCGTCCGATATATCAAAAATATTAGACTTATCTTTTTAAGTCAACGTTTTTGGGTGTTTATAGCAGCACGGTCCACCTCTTCCCATTTCGAACAGAGAAGTTAAGCCTGCTTGCGCTGATGGTACTGTCCTTTTGAGGATGGGAGAGTAAGTCGACGCCGATTTTAAAGACCCCGACCTTCGTCAGAATCGTCGGGGTTTTTTTTGCCCAAGATTTTCTTGATTCAATCAACAATAAAAGATGGATGGGAGCGTAATCACGATGCTTCGAGAGACGCCGATTTTAAAGGCCCCGACATTCGTTAGAATCGTCGGGGTAAGTTTATGCCCAAGATTTTTGAAACTAACCGCAGCGCTGTATTTGCAATCCTTCGGATGTTCAATGCAACTTTTACTCAATTTTACACCCATCAGTTCCTCTCATAGTTCGCCTATATGTTTTCATCCTGCACCTTGTATCGAAATACGGGATTCTAGAGCCGTTATTTTAGAGGTAATTAAAAGATTTTGAAGTATAAAAAAGAAATATAATGTTCTATTTTGAAATGATAACGCACAAAAAAACCACCCGAAGGTGGTTAGTAATTTTATTGAACTGTCCCGATTAAGAAGATGGCGGGAATTTTACCAATGTCATAAGCCTTCTCTCTCCAATCTTTGACACTCATTGTTCTGATCTGTTCAGAGAGTAAAGTAACATTGGATGCAATGCAAAGTTGACAGCTGTCCCCCAAATCATTCAACATGTCTTCTAAAACATGCATGTTTCGAAAGGGTGTGTCCATGAAAATATGTGTTTTTCCACTTCGCTTAGTGTCCATTTCAAAGTCTTTCAATTTCTTGATGCGTTCTTTACGTTCTCTTGGTAAATAACCGTGGAACGAAAATTCTTGTCCAGAAAAACCACTTGCCATTAATGCAAGTAGAATAGACGAAGGACCAACTAATGGAACAATTTTGATGTTTTGCGTGTGTGCTAGAGCGACTAATTCAGCACCAGGATCGGCTACACCTGGACACCCAGCTTCAGAAATAATCCCGATGTTTTCTCCTTTTATTAAAATTAAAAGGATTTTCATCAATTCGGATTCTTTCATATGTTTATTGATGATGAAAAATTGTGAATCATCAATGGGGAAAGTGCGATCCATTTTACGAAGTAATCGTCTAGCTGATTTGATTTCTTCTACTGCAAAATAGCGCAAACTAGTAGCAATTTTTTGTACGTCTGCAGGCAATATGTCTGAAACAGATTCCCCGCCTAATGTGTTGGGGATTAAATAAAGGTTACCTAATTGTGCCATTTTTTATTTTGCTTATAACCACATCTGTGGCATGATCTAATAATGTATATACTTCTTGAAAATCTGCAGTAGTTCCGTAATATGGATCAGGAACACCATTGTTTTCTCCAGGATTGAGCTCGTTTAATAGTAATTCAACCTTTGCTATGTCGTTTTCGTTTCTTGCAAGACGAAGCATGTTACGCTTATTCTCTTCGTCCATTGCGTAGATTTTGTCAAATAAATCGAAGTCTTGAACAACAAATTGTCGTGCGCGTAAGTCATCAATGTTTGTTTGATTCACTTTTGCTACTTGACACATACGTGAGTCAGGTTGTTTGCCTACGTGGTAATTTGCAGTGCCGGCAGAATCAACGAAAACATCGAGATTCTCTTCTTTAACCTTACGGCGTAGCAATCCATCAGCCATGGGAGACCGACATATATTACCTAAACATACCATGAGTATGCGTGTCATGAAGTGAGTTTGAGAAGTAAAGGTTTCCTTATTGAATCGTAAGTTTTTTCTCCAATTCTTCTAAATAGTGACGGAATTGTTTATCGGTTTCAGATAAGTTCACAACTGTTCTACATGCATGTAAAACGGTAGCATGATCTTTTCCACCACAATGAGCTCCGATATTAGCTAAAGAAGACTTCGTCATTTTTTTAGAGAAATACATGGAAATCTGACGTGCTTGAACAACTTCTCGTTTACGTGTTTTAGATTTTAGCATCTCAATTGGTAAATCGAAATAATCACACACCACTTTCTGAATGTATTCAATGGATACTTCGCGTGCTGTACTACGCACGAATTTATCAACCATCTGTTTAGCCAATTCCAAGGTAATGGCTTTTTTATTCAAGGATGCTTGTGCAAGTAAGGTGTTTAACGCACCTTCAATTTCTCTTACATTCGTATTGATTGAATACGCTAAATATTCTACAACTTCACGCGGTAATTCAATACCACTTCCGTACATTTTCTTTTCTAGAATCGCAATGCGTGTTTCTAAATCTGGAGTACCTAAATCTGCGGAAAGCCCCCATTTGAAACGAGACAATAAACGTTGCTCCATCCCTTGCATTTCCACTGGAGCTTTGTCTGATGTTAAGACAATTTGTTTTCCGTTTTGGTGCAAGTGATTGAAGATAGAGAAGAATACATCTTGCGTTCGTTCTTTTCCAGCAAAGAATTGTACATCGTCAATGATGAGTACATCAATCATTTGATAGAAATGTACGAAATCATTCGTTGTTTGATTTTTTATGGCATCAATAAATTGATGAGCAAACTTTTCAGACTGAACGTATAAAACGGTCTTATTTGGAAAGTTGTCTTTTATGGAAATACCGATCGCGTGAGCAAGGTGAGTTTTACCTAGTCCAACCCCACCGTATAATAAAAGCGGATTGAATGCTGTACCACCTGGTTTGTTTGATACTGCGTATCCAGAGGCGCGAGCCAAACGATTACATTCTCCTTCAACAAAATTTTCGAAAGTGAAGTTTGGAATTAAGTTTGATTCGATATTAACTTTTTTCAATCCAGGAATGATAAATGGATTGCGTATTTGTTTTTCGTTTACGTTAATCGGAAGATTAACAGGCGCATTTTTTAAATTGCTGGAATTGTTCGCTGGAATCTTCACCGTGTATGGATTAGATGTACGTGAATTGTTCTCCATAACAATACTGTACTCTAAGCTTCCCTCTGATCCAAGTTCTTTCTTTACAACCTTTCTCAATAAAACGATGTAGTGTTGTTCTAGCCATTCATAAAAGAAATGCGAAGGCACTTGAATCGTCAATACACTATTCTCTAATTTTGTAGGAATGATTGGCTCGAACCAAGTTTTAAACGCTTGCAATGAAATATTATCTTTAATAACTTTCAAACAGGCATCCCATGCCGCTTCGTGACTTATACTCATAGTTTTTAACATAATCTTATTTACACTTGCTTTCAATTCGAGCGAAATATCTCGTATTGTGTCTTGAAATAAAGAGAGAACAAATATTTACATAAAAAAGTTAAAAAAAAAATCAAACACCCCTTGATTATTTAATTTATTTTACATGTAAGGATATATTTTAGATATTCTAAAAATATACTTGAGTCCTTAGCTAAATTACGATTCTTTCCCTCAATTTACAAAAGATTCAATGGATTTTTTAATTTCGTTCTATGAATGAAAAAAACGCAAAAAGAAGGTTTTCAACAAAACTGCGCGTGCGATATAGTGAAACAGACAAAATGGGCTTCTGTTATTATGGAAATTACGCCCAGTATTTTGAGGTTGCGCGTGTCGAAGCTCTTCGAGAATTAGGAATTGTTTATAAACTTCTGGAAGAAAATGGAATTTTATTACCTGTTACAGAATTCCATATCCGCTATCTCCAAGCAGCTAAATACGATGATCTTTTGGAAATCAGAACAATCATTGCCAAATTTCAAGGCACACGTATTTATTTTCAATACGAAGTTTGGAACGAGGATGGGGTTTTATTAAATGATGCTGAAACGACGCTTGTTTTTGTTGATGCAAACTCCATGAAACCGATTCCAATCCCTACATTTGTTTTAAACATTCTCCTAAATGAACAGTCATAATTCAAATTTCACCTTTCAATCTTGGGATTCTTCCCTTATTCAAAAAAGCTATAGTCCTCGAATAGGTGAAATACGAATGGGTGACTACCTACTCAATCAATCTCTTTCTGACGCGAAATATGTGATCATCGGTATTCGGGAATGCTGTGGTCCTTTAGCGAACAATGGCAGAATTGGGGCTCAATTTGCTTTTCCGGCTTTTGTGACGTCGTTCTTGAATTCGCAAGTTCACGATCAGTATCCAAAGGAGTCGCTGTGTATTTTGGGTGAAGTTGTTGAAATGGAACCAAGTGTTCCAGGACATTCGACTGATAAAGTTCCTGAGTTAGATTCTTTTTTAGAACAGATTTTAGATGCCTACATCAACGCTAGTCAGATACCTATCTTTATTGGTGGCGGACATAATAATGCTTTAGCCATGATGCGCTGGGCTGCCAAGCATAAAAAATTAGCGGTTATTAACCTTGATGCCCATGCGGACCTACGTTCAACGGATGTTCGTCACAGCGGAAATTCTTTTTCAACCGCGATGGAAGAAGGTGTGTTGCTACATTATTCCGTTCTCGGTTTACATGAAGGATATAACAACGCATTCATTCGTGAGGCCTTGAAGAGTGATCAAATATTCCATTCGTATTATGAGTCATACCTGTTTCAACAAAGAAATTTATTAGACGATCTAACGAACATTCTTCGCCATTTCCATACGGATACACAAGTTGGACTAGAAATCGACATGGATTCTATTGCGTACATGCCGAGTAGTGCGCTGTCCCCAAGTGGCTGGACATTGGATCAAGTCCGACAGTTTACCCATCATTTCGTGAAAACTCAAAAGCTAGTAGCTTATTTAAATTTGACGGAGGCAGCTCCCATTACCGAAACAGATTCGTTGATCGTCGGAAAAGCCTTGAGTTACCTTGTACGCGATTTTACTGGAATTTAGTTCCGTCCGTAGCTTTCGCTTTTTCTACATTTTCAAGACTGACAACTCCATCTGTTGTGCATCCCTCAGGACTCATTGCTCTACTCACTGTATAGTTAAATCGGATATAGATTCCGTCTTTTTTGAATTCCTTTTCTAGATTGATAGGATAGATGGTGTGAAAATCAACAATACTTGATTTGCTAAAAACACCTTCAATACTTACATAAACCGGACAAGCTTCCTTCATGGATAGATGAACTTTTCCTAAATATGAGCCTTTCACTTCAAATTCATCCGCTGTCATTTTACATGGATTTGTCTGACAAGAAATACCGCTAAGAAGAATAAGGAGGGATAACAAGGTGATTTTCATACTTGACTTTTAACAAATATAAAAAAAGAGGCCCATAAAGAGCCTCTTTAAAATCAACCTGTAGCAAAGTTAATTCAGTAATTGTGTAGGTCTAACGGGCATTTTATCAATTTGTTTCATAAAAATTAACATTTATCCTTTGATAAAGATCTTGATTGGTAAATTTCGACAAGCATCTACGGAATATATTTGTCCACGTATGCATGTCACTACATCTATTCAAGCTTTAGTACAACTCATCGACGACCCAGATGAGTCGGTCTTTGAACATGTGCGTGACCAATTAGTGAAAATTGGTTCCGAAGCCATTCCTTATTTGGAAAATTCTTGGGAGACGGATTACTACGGATTACTTTTCCAAAATAGAATTGAATCAATTATTCACGATATTCAATTTGAAGAAGTGAAATCCAAATTAACGGCATGGGTTCAATCGCCGGAAAAAGACTTACTTCAAGGCTCCATCATTATTGCGAAGTATCAATACCCGGGCTTGGATGAACCTAAAATCCACGAGGCCTTGGCAATGATACGTCGAGACATTTGGCTGGAATTAAATGACAATCAAACAGCTTTTGAGCAGGTGAAAATCTTTAACAGAGTCTTTTTTGGCCTACATCATTTTCATGGCGACAACAAGAATTTCCATTCATCGGTTAATTCATACATTAACACAGTGCTCGAATCCAAAAAAGGAAATCCATTGAGCCTATGCTTGATTTATAGCATCGTCGCACAATCCTTAGATTTGCCTATCTATGGTGTCAATTTGCCGAATCACTTCGTTTTAGCATATATGGACGCCAAGTATTCTAGCTTCGTCATCAATGAACAAAACGAATTTGGTGTTCTTTTTTACATCAACGCGTTTTCTAAAGGAAGTATTTTTGACACAAATGAAATCAAGGATTTTTTAAATGGATTAAATTTAAATCATCACCGAGAGTATTTTGAGCCTTGTTCGAATACCTCAGTCATCAAACGTATGCTCACCAATTTAATCTCATCCTTTCAACAAGTCGGCAATATTGAAAAGGTAGAAGAGTTGAAAACATTGAGAGAATTAGTTTCTTAAGCGTATCCTATCTTTTGGCGATTCTTGCTATTTTTGGATAAAAGAAAATATGTCCTATACATACTCCGTTGAAGAGCGTTTTTTACGCTACGTTCAAATAGTTACCACTGCTGATCCAAACTCAACAAGTTTCCCCTCATCTGAAAAACAAAAGGATTTGGGTAGAGTACTTGTCGATGAATTGCAGCATTTAGGTGTTCTTGATGCGGAAATGGATGAATGGGGATATGTTTTTGCAACACTACCATCAAATTCTGTTCGTACGGATCTTCCAACCATCTGTTTTTGCTCACACATGGACACGGCTCCTGATTGCAGCGGGACAAACGTCAAGCCGATTGTACATAGAAAGTACACTGGAGACCCCATTGTTCTTCCAGATGATACCGCACAAGTTATTACGACAGAGAAACATCGCTACCTCGCCTCCAAAATTGGAGATGACCTAATTACAGCGAGTGGATTAACACTTTTAGGCGCTGATGACAAAGCAGGAATTGCCATTATTATGGACTTCGCTCAGTTCATTCAACAGAATCCGCAAGTAAAACATGGTCCAATTCGCATTCTATTCACTCCAGATGAAGAAGTGGGAAGAGGAGTGGAGCACTTAGACATGAAAAAATTAAATGCGGACTATGGCTATACATTGGACGGGGGTCCTTTGGGAGATATTGAAGATGAAACGTTTTCTGCCGACGCGGTGAAAATTACTTTTCACGGTGTCAGTGCACATCCCGGATACGCAAAAAATAAAATGGTTCACTCCATGAAATTGGCTGCATCGTTAATTGATGCTTTACCGAAGGACTCTTGGTCGCCAGAAACAACATCCGGCCGCGAAGGATTTGTTCATCCGGTTTCCATTGAAGGTGGACTAGAATCCACAACAGTGCAATTCATCATTCGCGATCATGACACGTCAAAATTGACTGTCTATGAACAACGATTGAAAGAGATGGCAGATTCGGTTGTGGCGGCACATCCTGGTTCTTCCATCGATTTTGATGTGTTTGAACAGTATCGAAATATGAAGGAAATCCTACAAGACTTACCTTTTGTGACGGATTATGCAGTAGAAGCAATGAAAAAAGCAGGAATTGAACCGAATCGTGCCATTATTCGTGGTGGAACAGATGGTTCGAGGTTATCTTTTATGGGATTGCCTTGTCCAAATATCTTTACAGGAGAAATGGCGATACATTCTCGTCATGAATATGTAAGTGTTCAAGACATGCAAAAAGCTGTTGATACACTTGTGGAATTGAGTCAAATCTGGGAAAAACATCAGTAATGGATCACAAACTCCTCCTTAAGGATATTAAGAATAAAAAGTTTGAGAAAATGTACTTCCTACATGGGGAGGAGGCATACTTTATAGATTTGCTTTCTGACGCCATCATGGAACATGCCATGGAGGAACATGAAAGAGATTTTAATCAAACCATTCTCTATGGAAAAGATGCTGAACTTTTATCCTTAATAAGTGAGTTGAAAGCATATCCAATGATGTCCGAAAAACGTCTTGTGGTACTGAAGGAAGCGCAGGATTTCAAAAACATAGATGGATTAGAGCAATACGTTGAACATCCTTCGGACACAACGATTTTTGTGATTTGCTACAAGTATAAAACCTTTGATGCCCGCAAAAAAATACTGAAGTCATTTGCAAAGAATGGAACTGTTTTCAAATCGGATAAAGTCAGAGAATATCAATTAGCCGATTGGATACAACAGTACGTGAAGTCTACGGGATTTGGAATTAATTCCAAGGCGAGTATGCTGTTAGCTGAGTTTTTAGGGACAGATTTGGGTCGAATTGTCAAGGAATTAGAAAAATTAGCAATTCTTCTTCCTGTAGGAACTACGATTGATGAAACACACATCGAATTAAACATCGGAATTTCAAAAGATTACAATGTCTTTGAATTTGTCAATGCCATTTCTGCAAGAAACACAGAAAAAGCGTTTAAAATCATTCAGTATTTTGAGTACAATCCAAAAGCAGCTGATTTAACCGTGATTATTTCAAATTTATTTAAGTTTTTCTCTCAAATCATGCGCATCCATTTCTTGCCGAATAAATCGAGGGAAGCCGTCGCTCAAACAATCGGAGTGCATCCATTCGTCGCGGGAGAATTACTACAAGCAAAAAACCAATATGACCCGAGGAAAATTGCAGCAGCGATTGAATTATTACATCGCTTTGATTTAAAATCGAAAGGTGTCGGGAATTCAAGTATGAGTCAAGGCGAATTATTAAAAGAATTGACCTATCAAATCCTTCACTAATGCATCTATTCTACGCACCGGAAATCACCGCTCAATCGAAAGAGTATAAGCTGTCTGAAGAAGAGTCGAAACATAGCATTCGCGTACTCAGGCTAAAAGCCGGCTCACAAGTTGAATTACTCAATGGGAAAGGAATTTCTGCGCTTGCCGAAATTGATGACGATCACCCTAAAAAATGTAGATTACGAATACTCAGTTCTGAATTTTATCCACCTGCTAAACAGGAGATCCATTTAGCCTTGGCTCCTACCAAGAACATGGACCGTATGGAATGGCTTATAGAGAAAGCTACGGAAATAGGATTGAACAAATTGTCCTTTCTGAAATGTGATCACAACGAACGAGGACAATTGAAATTAGATCGTTTAGAGAAAATTGCTATCTCCGCGATGAAACAATCTAAACGCTATTACTTACCTGAAATCTCGGAAATCATTCCATTTAAGTCCTTTGTTGAGGAGCATCCGGATGGATACATCGGACATTGTTACCCAGCAACGAAGCTTGAGTTAGCGGCACTTTCGGAATCGAGGGTGTTCTTAATAGGACCGGAGGGAGATTTTTCAGAAAACGAAGTAAGCATCGCTTTGCAAAATGGTTATCAAGCTGTAAGCCTCAGTGATTTTAGGTTAAGAACGGAAACGGCGGCACTTATTTCTGTGATGAAATTAAGTTTGATTTAAGCTTTTCTTGTGTATTTCTTCACGGTAAAGGCTGCTTCATGTTGCGCGTCTTTTTCCTGCTCAAATAGAATTTCACTTTCCCATTTATCTTCTTCAAAGCTTGGGAAAAATGTTTCTGCATCGTAGCGTTCATGAACATGCGTAATGTACATTTCGTCAAGAATGCCTGAATCTAATGCCATCCGGTATATTTCACCGCCACCAATGATGAAAACAATACGTTCGCTTTCTTCTTTGAAGTGTGTAAGACATTCCTCCAAGGAATGAAAGACCAAACAATTGGGTGCGTCAAAGTTTTCGTTTCGCGTTAACACAACATTCAAACGGTTTGGCAGTGGACGATATTTCTCGGGAATACTATCGTAGTTCTTTCGACCCATTACAACTATTTGTCCTTGTGTAGTGTCTTTAAAGAATTTCATGTCCTTTGGCAAGTGCCACATGAGGTCATTGTTCTTTCCAATTCCTCTGTCGGAATCCATGGCAACGATGAGTGCAATTTTCATTAGATGGCTACCGCTGCTTTAATGTGTGGATGTGGATCGTAATTACACAATTCGAAATCATCGTAGGTAAAATCAAATAAACTTTTCACTTCCGGATTGATTTTCATAGTTGGCAAGGTTCTAAATTCACGTGACAACTGCAAGTGTGCTTGCTCGATGTGATTTGAGTACAAATGAGCATCACCTAAGGTATGAACGAAGTCACCAGCCTCTAAACCGCAAACCTGTGCCATCATCATGGTTAACAAGGCGTATGAAGCAATATTAAAAGGAACACCTAAAAATGTATCCGCACTGCGTTGATACAATTGACAACTTAATTTTCCATCAGCAACATAGAACTGAAAGAAGGCATGACAAGGAGGCAAAGCCATTTTATCCACTTCCCCGACATTCCACGCGGAAACAATGATTCTTCGTGAGTCTGGATTGTTTTTTATTTGATCAATGACTTTAGTGATTTGATCGATGTGGCGTCCATCCGCTGCCGGCCAACTTCTCCATTGTGAGCCATAAACTGGACCTAAATTGCCGTCTTCATCAGCCCATTCATCCCAAATAGAGACATTGTTGTCTTTTAGGTATTGAATGTTCGTATCGCCTTTTAGAAACCACAATAATTCATGAATAATGGAGCGCAAATGCAACTTTTTTGTCGTCAAACAAGGGAATCCCTCTTGTAAGTTGTAGCGCATCTGGTAACCAAATACGGAGATCGTTCCAGTCCCTGTTCGGTCCTCTTTTTTAACGCCGTGATCAAGAATGTGCTGAAGTAAATCGTGGTATTGTTTCATGTGAGCTGAAGATTAGCGCTAAAATAGCCAAAATTTTACTTTTGACGTCACTTCATTGTTCATTTCCAACGGATTTTTGAAATCATGACAATCCAAAGGAAATGTTTATTTTCGTGTATGAAATGGGTATTCGCTTTTGTTTTTATTAGTCTATTTGTAGACAGTGCCGCTACACAAACCGTTCGTGTGAAACGCAAATATTGCAAGACCTATCAAGGAGAGATTCCAAAATATAGTGCAATGCTTGGACAAGAAATGGTGGAAGTGTCGTCCATGCAAATCGACATACATGTGAAGAAGGATAGTCTGTACCTAAGTATTGGAAACATTCGGGTTTCGGGAGTTTATACAGCTCAAAAGTCAACAAGTCCAGATGAAATCGAGCTGACCCTTCCGCGTGAAAATTCAGGAATCGAGGAACGGATAATTCTCAACACAGCTAAAAAAACCTTGTTGCGTAAAGGAGTATTCCCACAGCCTGATTCGCTGTTATCGCGTGTGAAAAAATCAAAAGGGTAACCAAACGGTAAAAGTAGTTCCTTTTCCAGGCGTACTTTTCACATCGATTTTCCCTTGATGTGCTTCGATAATCAGTTTTACATAAAATAATCCCAAGCCAAATCCTTTGACATCATGAACGTTTCCAGTTGGAACACGGTAAAATTTATCAAAGATCATTTTTAGGTTTTCCTTTTTAATCCCGATTCCGTTATCCGAAATTTCAATGATAAGTCCATTTTTATCATTCCTTGTTTGAATGTGAATCACGGCTTTCCCGTCGCAATATTTGATGGCATTGTCGAGCAAGTTGTAAATGACATTCGTGATATGAACAGAATCTGCCTTTATTTCAAAGTTTTGTGCGTCGCAGTCAATGGTGAGCAATCCACCAATTTCGGTTTGATTGAATTCGAAATTCTCTTTAACTTCGGTAAGTAATTCGTTTACATTGAATAATTCTTTGTCCAAAACAACCTGGTCTTTGTCCAATTTGGCAACATTCAATACACGTTCAACTTGATTTTCAAGTCGCTTATTTTCCTTGAAAATAATGCTCGCATATTTATGAATTTTCTCATGATTTTCTTCAGCTAAATCCATTCGCATCAGCATTTCACTGGAGAGACTAATCGTAGAAATGGGCGTTTTTAGTTCGTGCGTCATGTTGTTTATGAAGTCCGTCTTCACTTCAGAAAGTTTCTTTTGACGAATAATAATCCCAAGACTAAATGCGAAGAAAACAATGACGAATAGAATGATGATCACGAGGTAAACCCATGGAGAAACAAAGGATGCTGCTTCGATTGGCTTCGGTTTAACGTTTGGAAAATAAACCGTGAAATAATGTCCGTCTTTTGTCAGGTTCAAAGATTCAGGGGTAAGTCCTGGAAGTCCGTGTTTGGAATCGGCATACAAGGAGTCCTTCGTGAATTTGATGAGATTCCCTAGAACGATTGAGTCGGTAAAGCAATCGTAAATTCCATAGACAAAATCTTGGTGAATGTTCTGATGGTACAATTCCTTTTTCAGTAAAGTTTCTAAGTAAAAAGGCTGTAAATCTTCATTGAAATCAACAGTGAAGTGATTGCTTTTGATTTGCTTGATTGCCCCATATAAATCGGTGTGATCGGGATGATTTGTTGAAATTTGTTCCAATACTTCTCGCAGCGCACTATGTGCTTGCTGTGAAAACTCGCGTAAGTTTAAGCTATCTTCTTTTTCTTGAATGGCGATGTTTTTCGCCTGCATTTCCACCGTACTGCGCATCCATACGAATTGTACAAGCAGGATACTAAAAATGGAAACGAGTCCAAGTATGACTACAGAATTAACGGTCCAGCGATTCATCTGAACAAAGTTACTCCTTTCAAGCGAATATCAAAAGTCAATTAAAATCCTTGAACACCGTTAACGGTCGTATACTTCAGGACGTTCTTTTTCTCTGGATGAATGCGGGCAAATGCGGATTGAACAGCTAGGGTTCCTTCATGGAATCCGCAAAGAATCAATTTTAATTTGTTCTCATACGTATTCACATCACCAATCGCATAAATCCCTGGGATATTCGTGGAATAGTCCAGTGTATTTACTTTAATAGCGCTTTTCTCAATTTCTAATCCCCAATCTGCAATTGGACCTAAACTAGGTTTTAATCCAAAAAGTGGAATGAAATGATCGGCGTTGATCACGATTTCTCCATCTTTCTGATGTGTGACGTGAACGTTCTCTAGTTTATTCGTTCCTGATAATCTAGTCACTTCTGCTTCCGTGATTAAATTGATTTCACCTGTCCCGGCCATGTCAATGACCTTTTGAACTGAGTCTAAATGTCCGCGGAATGAACTGCTTCTATGAACTAAGTATACTTTTTTCGCAATTTTTCGTTCCGCCAAGTAAAAGGACCAATCCAAGGCTGAATCCCCACCACCGGCGATGACACATACTTTATCTTGATAAATTGTAGGGTCTTTGATGATGTATTCAACGCCCTTGTCTTCAAAGTCAACGATGTTGTCAATAGGTGGTTTTCTTGGTTCGAATACTCCTAAACCACCGGCAATCATTACGATTGGAGCGATGTGTTGCGTTCCTTTAACTGTTGTGACAATGAATTTTTCATCCGCAGTTTTTTCAATCGAAAGCGCAGCCTCTCCTAGCGTGAATCCCGGTTTGAAAGGCGCGGCTTGTTCCATCAAATTGTCAATCAGTTCACCTGCAAGAATGGAAGGAAATCCAGGGATATCGTAAATCGGTTTCTTTGGATAAATTTCTGAACATTGTCCACCAGCTTGTGGCAATGAATCAATTAAATGACAACGCAACTTTAAAAGTCCGGCCTCAAATACGGTAAAAAGTCCAACGGGACCTGCGCCAATAATAATAATATCTGTTTCGATCATGCTTGTGAAATAATGCTGGGCAAAATTAGTGATTTAAAGGACTAACAGCCAATTTTAAAAATTGTTTATTAATGATCAGGATGAACGGGTTTATTTGATAGGATCAACTCAATTTCTTCCATCACTTCTGCCGAGAGTTTTTCTTTGGCATCAAGTGATTTTAAATTCTCGGTTAATTGATACTCTTTACTAGCCCCTAAAATGACGGTGCTCACATTTGGATTTTTCAAACACCAAGCCAGTCCAAGAACCGGAAGTGACATGTCTAAATCTGCTGCCAAAGCACTTAGTTTTTTTACAACGTCAATGCGTTCTGCTGTCAGGTTTTTTTCTTTCAACCAATCCATTCCTTCCATTCCTAGTCTGGTATCACTTGGGAAGTCTTTGTTGTATTTCCCACTTAGAATTCCACTTGCTAACGGAGACCAAATAGTTGTTCCGAGTCCAACAGTCTTGTACACTTGAGAAAACTCCACTTCTACTTTATGACGTGTAAACATGTTGTATTCTGGTTGTTCGACAATCGGACCGATGAGGTGATTTTGTTTTGCGAACATGTGTGCCTCCATGATTTCTTGAGCACTCCATTCGGATGTTCCCCAATACAAGATTTTTCCTTGCATAATGAGTTGGTGCATCGACCAAACGGTTTCTTCGATCGGCGTTTGTTTATCTGGACGATGACACAAAAACAAATCTAAATAATCTAATTGAAAACGATTCAATGCTTGTTCGCACGCTTCCACAATGTGTTTGCGGCTTAATCCTTTTTGTGTAGGAAGTTGACCTCCGTTACCAAAAAACACTTTGCTGCTCACAATGTAACTATCTCTCGACCAATTTTTCTTTTTAAGGATGGATCCCATCACTTCTTCACTTTTACCACGGGCATAAATCTCTGCATTATCGAAGAAATTAATTCCATTTTCATAAGCGATGTCCATGAGTCTTTCAGCGACATCATCGCCAATTTGTTTCCCGAAGGTTAACCACGACCCTAATGATAGTCGGCTAATTTGTAAGCCAGATTTTCCAAGATTAGTATATTCCATTTTCTGTCATTTTTGTTTTTTGTTCGGAGTTGTTCAGCCAATTCTTGTAAAGGCCATTAGCAATTACGACTAATATGATGATCAACGATCCTAGGTAAAAGTTTATGTTCAATAATTTATGTTCTTTCAAAATGAAAATCGCCAAGATGATAGTGTAAACAGGTTCTAGGTTTATACTCAATGAAACAGTAAATGCACCAAGTCTTTTTACGATTTCAATGGTCATTAAAAAGGCAAAGGAGGTACAAACCACACCGAGAAACAATAACCACAATCCGTCTGATAAGGTCATACTTAAGTGCTCAGTAGTTAACTTCCCACTGAATCCTAGAACGAAGCTGATAAAGACAATCCCAGTGATGAGTTCGAACAAAGTAATATGAGCTGATTCTACATCTTGGGCCAGTCGACCGTTAAAAACGGAAAAACAAGCAGCGAGTAATGCAGATACAAGTCCAAAGTACAAGGCGGTTTTTTCAGTCTCATTGAAATCGTGAGCGACGAAATAAATCCCAAATATGACGAGCAGTCCAAAGAGGAACTCCATCCAAGAAAATTTTCGCTTCATGACAATCGGTTCTATCCAAGTGACATGTAAAGTCGTAGTGGATAAGCACAAAATTCCGAGTGATGCTGTAGATAATTGAATGCTATAATAAAAGGTCATCCAATGTCCAGCGACAATCATTCCAACCAGTATGATTTTCCATGCGTGCTTCAGTGGAAATGAAAAGGATTTTTTCATCCAAATAAAGTAAAACACAAGGAACAAAGCCGCAATCATCACACGGTACCATACAATTATGATGGCATCTAAGTGAATCAGTTTACCAAGTATTCCGGTAAATCCCCACATGAAAATGATCACATGTAACCAGATGTGATAGCGGTACTTTTGGAACAATGTTATTGCTTTTTACTCCACTCTTCGATGGATTGTTGATTCATTTTAACATAATTTTGATCGCCGTCTTTTTCTGCTTCAATAATGGAAATTTTAGCTGTTTCCATGGCTCCTTTATAATCTCCGTTGGCTGCCTGTAATTGCGATTTTAAACGAGTCATCCAATATGCGCTCACTCCTTTCATTGCGACTGCTTTTTCTGACCAAAGAAGTGCCTTTTTTAAATCGATGTTTTCAGTGAAATAATAACTTGCAGCTGCATGATAATCATTCGCGGTTACCGTGCTTGAAGAAAGGGTCTTCTCAATACTAGCCAGTACTTTTTCTTTCGTATTTAAACTGAATGGAATGTTTACTTGGAAAATTTCCCAGGCAATGACTATGCTAGCGCTGTTGAATTCTAAGTCTTCAATGGAGATACTCAAATTTTCTTTTGGAAAAGGAAATTTTGACACTTTCACTTTTTGTCTAATCGCTACTTTAGATTCATCCCATTTTTCAGGCAAACCCCAATTGGTTGTTTCCGTATAAAAAATGACTTCCCAACTATCCATGTTTGGTCGTGCAAAGATTGCATAAGTCCCAGCCTTTAACGTATCTGAACCAAAAATGAGGATATCAGAGTTTGTGATTTTTGTATTTTCATTTGCCCCAAGTCTCCAAAGTTCTCCAAACGGCAATAGTTCTCCAAAGATTTTTCTACCATTCATGGCAGGACGAGAATAGGAAATACTAATGTCTGTTAATCCTACGCGTTGTTCAACTTTTGCAACGGGACTTGCTTTTGGTGTTTGTACTTGTGCTTGTGTAAACAGCGAGATACACATGAAGCTACTGAGAATCAATTTTTTCATATTTTTTCGTTTATTTTATTTTTAAGGTTGATTAGTATTGAGGTCAAAGTTAACATCCACCTCCCAATTTGCTCTTATTTTGACAGGTGTATTAAATAACAACACTTCCTCTGCTAATGTTTTGAGATTTGGTGAAATTGGATCCCATCTTCCATTGTTGTTGGAATCTATAATCACTTTAAAGGTATATTCACCTGGTAATAAATCAGGTAGACTAATTTTAGCTGTTTCGTTAAATAACACAGTCCGAATCACTTGGTTTTTTTGAATGACATGGATGATTCCTGCGCTTAACGTGTCGCTAAGTTGAATCGTTAAATCACCGAAGTCCCGATCTTGCTTCCATGCAATTTCCCTTTGAAATTTACTTGAGACATTTTTGGTCTTTCCAAGAATGGCACCATCGGCAATGGACAATTGATAGTTTTTGGCGAATTTCTTTGGTTGGATTTCGAGTTCATTAGCTAGGAAATCTACTTCATAAGTGACGAGACTACTATCGTCCATATTTCTTAATTTTATTTTGCTGGTGTCGATCCATTGAATGAAATCGGAACAGGATAGGAAAAAACGATCTTGCATCCCCTCTTTTTCGATGAATTGAACGGCGATTTTCGCCGCTTGTTGCTTCGGCGTATTTCGAAGAAGAATAGTATCCTCAGCGATGATGAATTGCAAATCAATTTCTTTCACGTCGCCAATTGAAACTAAAATACTGTCCTCACCTCGACCGATGACTTGATTGATGTCACGTGTTTGTCCGTTCAACTGTATGTTCGTTCGATCGACATTTGCCGGTACATGAACACCTATGATTCCTGGCGGAATCAATCGCGCGTTTTTTACCTTGTCTTCTTGAACGGGAAGAGAAATAGGAAGAAGGAGCGTATCCGACATTGTGGAAACAAGGTTAATGGCATCCCAGTTAAAACCTTGAGTTTCGGATGCTTGAATGTGTAAATCTTGGTTTAAGTCAGTAAATGCCTTGACAAAATAATTCCCTGGACGCAAGGCTTCGAAGTGAGCAATACCATTGGACTGACTTTGTGTAAAATACCGTGGACGCTCATCCTCAAAATTTGGATAAAGTCCAACGGTAACTTTTGACTTCCACTCTTTCGAAAAGGCATCGAAAATTCGGACATACAATGAAAGTGAATCAATTACTTTACCGGTAGAAAAAGTGAATTTCATGAGTGAATCGTTTCCCTCTGTTGCATCTTTCACCGCAGCATTCAAATAAAGGGTATAGGTAGTGTTTTTCTGAAGTGAATCCTCAAACGAAATGGAAAGTGTTTTTTTTGTCAACTTACTTTGAAGTTTTGAATCTGCCGGAACAAGAACGATTTGTTCAGCTGCTTTCGTTAACTCGACGTATTCATCAAAGGTAAATTCAATGACTTTTTCAGAAAAGTTTAATTGTTTATCCTTTAAGTTCGATGAGGTAATTTGAGGCGCAATTTCATCCTTCGGCCCACCTGAAATCGTCCCGATCTGACCGCAGGAAGCAACAAGGAAAAGAAGACAAATTAGTGCAATGAAACGAGCCATGTACAAAGTTCCGTTAAAAATTTGACATCTACCTCATCAAAGTCATTGAGCTGATCACTATCTACATCTAACACACCGATCACCTTCCCATCTTTCAACAAAGGAAGTACTACTTCACTTTTCGATAATGAACTGCAAGCAATGTGTCCAGGAAACGCGTCGACATCTGGAACGAGAATCGCTGTTTTTTGCTCCCATGAAGCGCCACAAACGCCCTTTCCAAAGGCAATGCGCGTACAAGCAACAGGACCCTGGAATGGACCCAAAACAAGTTGGTCGCCATCCACCAAATAAAACCCAACCCAAAAGAATCCAAATGTTTCCTTTAATGCGGCAGATGTATTCGCCAAATTGGCAATCCAAGAAGACTCGGATTCCGTCAAAGCAAAAATCTGAGGCAATAAGGCTTCGTATTTCGCTTGTTTTGTTTGACCTGAAATAATTATTTGCTCGGACATATATCAATTTTAGCAAATTTGACGTTTTTACTCCGATTAATCAAGATTTTCACCTATATTCATCTCATAAATCAACAGCTATGCTTTCACGGATTCAGTTTGACAAAGTTCTTTTTTTGGACATTGAAACAGTACCTCAAATTTATCAATACCAAGACTTGGATGAAAAAGGGCAAGAACTTTTTTATGCGAAGAATCGATTTCAGGTTAGTCCTGAAAAAAACATCGATATGATTTACAATGAAAAGGGAGGCATACTTTCTGAATTTGGTAAAATCGTCTGTATTTCTGTCGGAATGGTACGAGAGACCTCCACAGGAAAAACGATTCGTTTGAAATCCTATGCCCACGACGATGAAGAAACATTACTTCGTCAGTTTAAAAAGTTATTGGAGGAACATTACAACACGACCTATCACGTGATTTGTGGACACAACTCAAAGGAATTTGACATTCCCTATATCTGTCGACGCATGCTCATTAATGGGATTTCACTTCCAGGAATTTTGGACATTGCAGGCAAAAAACCATGGGAAATCAATCATTTAGACACTTTAGAACTATGGAAGTTTGGAGATTACAAAGCGTTTACTTCCTTGGCCTTGTTGTGTCACGTTTTTAAAATCCCCACTCCGAAAGATGATATTTCTGGCGCGGATGTCGCACGTGTATATTACGAGGAAAACGACTTGGATCGCATTCGAATTTATTGTGAAAAAGACGTCATTGCGCTGATTCAGTTGTTGTTGCGCATGCGCGGTGATGCCCTTGTGGAAGAAGACAATATTTCTTCAGCCAATTAAGGCGATCAAAAGGATTTGCACCCGGAGATCTCTTCTTTTCTAAACATTGACTAGCTTTATACCCGAATCGAATAAAAATGACGGAAGACAAGATTATTCTTGGTATTGACCCTGGAACTACGGTGATGGGATATGGACTCATTCATGTGAAAAAGAATCAACTTCACATGCTGAATTTTGGCATCATCCAATTGAACAAGTTGTCGAATCATCCGGATAAATTAAAACGAATACTTGACCGTTTAAACGGACTCATCGATGAATATAAACCCGATGAAATGGCGATTGAAGCGCCTTTTTTCGGGAAGAACGTACAATCCATGTTGAAGCTTGGACGTGCGCAAGGTGTAGCGATTGCAGCCTGCTTAAACCACAACATTCCATTCGAGGAATATACACCAAGAAGAATCAAACAATCCATCACCGGTAGTGGTGCGGCTTCAAAAGAACAAGTGGCCGCCATGCTTCAAAAACTCTTGAATTTTCAAGACATGCCGAAATATTTGGATGCAACGGATGGACTTGCAGCAGCCGTTTGTCACCATTTTTCCAAAGGAATCGGAGAACACAACAAAGCAAAAGGCGATTCATGGACCGCTTTTTTAAGTGAAAACCCCAAAAGATTAAAATCCAAGTAACTTGGTATAAACATATGTCAGAAATCAAAGTATACACAGACGGTTCATCACGCGGAAATCCAGGTCCAGGTGGGTATGGTGCCATTCTCATTTTTGGTCATCAACGCAAAGAACTATCCGAAGGATTTCGAAAAACAACCAATAACCGCATGGAATTAATGGCTGTTTGCGCAGCACTGGAGAAAATCAAATCGGATAAATTTCCAGTAACGGTGTATTCTGATTCGAAGTATGTCATCGATTCCATTACCAAAGGCTGGGTTTTTGGTTGGGTAAAAAAGGACTTCAAGGACAAAAAGAACAAAGATCTTTGGTTGCGTTATCTAAAGTCTCACAGCCGCTTCAAATTGAAGTTTGTGTGGGTGAAGGGACACGCTGGACACGCAGAAAATGAACGCTGTGATGAACTAGCTGTTCAAGCGGCGCTTCAAGGACCACATTCCATCGATGCTTTTTTCGAAAACGAAGCGAATTAAACCAAAACAGACGAATACCAACGCGCAATCGATTCGTAGGATTCGCCTTTGCGCGTGGCCATGTTTTGAACTTGTTCCTCTGTAATTTTACCGAGTCCAAAATATTTCGCGTCCGGATGGGCAAAGTACCAACCACTCACTGAAGATGCTGGAGTCATGGCTAAACTTTCGGTTAACGATACGCCAATGGATTCAGTCGCATTCAGCAAATTGAAAATCGTTATTTTTTCCAAGTGATCTGGACAAGCAGGATATCCTGGCGCTGGACGAATTCCACGGTATTTCTCTTGAATTAACTCATCCTTTGTAAAAGAATCCATGTTTTCGTAGCTCCAATATTCGGTGCGAACCAGGTGATGTAAATATTCTGCCAAAGCTTCTGCTAGTCGATCCGCAAGTGCTTTTACCATGATGGAACTGTAATCGTCGTGATCTTTTTCAAATCGCTCCACATGTTCATCCAGTCCAATTCCAGTGGTGACAACAAACGCACCCATGAAATCCTGTTTCCCACTTTCTTTGGGCGCAATAAAATCCGACAACGCACTGTTTGCTTGACCAAGTACTTTTTTCGTTTGTTGCCTTAAAGTTCGTTGAATGAATACTCGTTCTTCCGAAGTACTGGTATCAGTGATTTCAATGTCGTCTCCAATGCTAGATGCTGGATAAATCCCGAAAATTGCTTTTGCGCTTACCCACGATTCACTCACCATGGATTCCAACATTTTTTGTGCGTCTTCGAAAAGATTTGTTGCCTCAACTCCAACAACTTCGTCACTTAAAATCGCTGGAAATTTACCATGTAATTCCCAAGTTTGGAAAAAAGGAGTCCAGTCAATATAAGGCACTAATTTTTCCAGAGAAACGTCTAATTCATGTGTGCCTAGTTTCTTTGGAATGGCAATGTTCACTTCTGAAAAATCGAGTACTGCTTTATTCGCTCTAGCATCGGCAAGTGATAGTAGATCTTTTGCAGCACGGTGTTTTTCGTGATGCTCACGCAAGCGAATGTATTCTTCTTTCAAATTGGCAATAAACGCATCTTTTTTGGGTCCAAGTAAACTTTCGACAACCGTTACTGATCTGGACGCATCAAGTACATGAACCGCTTGTCCTAATTGATAAAATTGATCAATTTTCACCGCTGTATGAACTTTGGAAGTTGTTGCTCCACCGATGAGTAATGGAATGCTCAATCCAGCGCGCTCCATTTCTTTCGCCATATGAACCATCTCATCCAAACTTGGTGTAATGAGTCCACTTAATCCAATGACATCTACTTTTTCTTCAATCGCTGTTTGAATGATTTTCTCCGCTGGAACCATGACGCCAATGTCGATCACTTCATAGTTGTTACACGCAAGCACGACACCGACAATGTTTTTCCCAATATCGTGAACGTCTCCTTTTACGGTAGCCATCAATATTTTTCCAGCGTAAGAACTTTTTCCACCTTTTTCCGCTTCAATGTATGGAAGCAAATAGGCCACGGCTTTTTTCATCACACGGGCTGATTTCACTACTTGCGGAAGGAACATTTTGCCACTTCCGAACAAATCCCCAACGGTATTCATTCCATCCATTAACGGACCCTCGATTACCTCGATTGGTCGCTCAAATAAATGGCGGCATTCTTCGATATCCTCGTCGATGAATTCCACTAAGCCTCTCACAAGAGAATATGACAAGCGCTCTTTCACTGGCGCATTTCTCCAACTTAAATCGATTTCTTTTTTCTTCCCATCGCCTTTAACCGTTTCTGCTAATTCCAATAAACGTTCGGTGGCATCTGGACGTCGGTTTAACAGCACGTCCTCAACATAGGTTAATAGTTGTGGTTCAATGTCGCTATATACTTCCAACATGCTTGGATTGACAATCCCCATATCCATTCCATGTGCAATCGCATGGTAGAGAAAAGCAGAATGCATGGCTTCGCGTACTTTATTGTTGCCTCGAAAGGAAAAGGACACATTGGAAACACCACCGCTGACATGTGCACCAGGTAGGTTCGTGCGGATCCATTTTGTTGCCTTGAAAAAATCTAAGGCATTGTTGTTATGCTCCTCCATTCCTGTTGCCACAGGGAAAATATTGGGGTCAAAAATGATGTCTTCCTTAGCAAAAAGCACCACTTGGGTAAGAATGTCGTAAGATCGTTGACAAATTTCAATTCGTCGTTCGTAACTGTCCGCCTGACCATTTTCGTCAAAGGCCATGACAATTACCGCGGCGCCATATCGCTTTATTTTTTTGGCTTGTTCGATAAATTTTTCTTCACCTTCTTTCAGTGAAATGGAATTGACAATCCCTTTTCCTTGAACGCATTTTAATCCGGCCTCGATAATTTCCCACTTCGAGCTATCAATCATGATGGGAACACGTGCAATATCAGGTTCGGCTGCGATGAGGTTTAAGAAACGAATCATGGCCTCTTTTCCATCAATCATTCCTTCATCCATGTTGATGTCAATAATCTGTGCACCTCCTTCTACTTGCTCTCTTGCAACAGCAACAGCTGCTTCATAATCCCCTTCCTGAATCATGCGTAAAAACGCCCTTGAACCAGTTACATTCGTGCGTTCACCAATATTGATGAAATTGCTTTCCGCATTTACAATGAGTGGTTCGAGTCCAGATAATTTCAATGATTGTGACATGTTTTTCAAGAAAAAGTGAGTTATGCTAGATTGAATTGGCGTGGTGCGTAATTTTTCGCGATGTCTGCAATCGCTCTAATGTGCTCTGGGGTTGTTCCGCAACAACCACCGATAATATTGACCAAACTTTCATCGAGGAAAGTCTTGATTTGATTCGCCATCATTTGTGGACTTTCTTCGTATTGTCCGAATTCATTTGGGAGTCCGGCATTTGGATGTGCGCTGACAGCAAAGGTTGATTTTTCATTCAAAATCTGTAAATATGGCCGCATCATCGAAGCTCCTAAAGCACAATTTAATCCAATGGATAGCAAAGGCATATGGGAAAGCGAAATCAAAAATGCTTCGGTTGTTTGTCCGGTTAATGTTCGTCCACTTTGATCCGTGATGGTTCCGGATACCATGATGGGAAGTTTGATTTTTCGTTCCTCAAAGACTTCGTCAATGGCGTAAAGTGCTGCTTTCGCGTTGAGTGTGTCAAAGATGGTTTCTACAAGTAGAAGATCGACTCCACCATCTATTAAGGCGTTCACTTGTTGTTTGTAGGCAAGAACAAGGTCGTCGAAACTGACCGCTCTAAAACCTGGATCATTGACATCTGGTGAAATCGACGCAGTTCGATTCGTTGGGCCAATAGATCCAGCTACGAATCTAGTACGATCCGTAAATTCGTCACAAACTTCTTTCGCGATTTTCGCACTTTCGTAGTTTATGGTGTAAACAGCGTCTTCTAGTCCGTAATCCGCCTGCGCGATGGTTGTACCTGAAAAGGTATTTGTTTCGATGATGTCCGCTCCGGCTTGCAAATACTGACGATGAATATCCTTAATGATTTCTGGTCTAGTAATCGACAAGAGGTCATTATTTCCTTTTAGGGGTTTGTCATGTTGTTCAAACGCACCTTCTCGGAAGTCAAATTCTTCCAAATGGTGGCGTTGGATCATGGTACCCATGGCTCCGTCAAGTACTAAAATACGTGTGGCTAATGCTGTTTCTATTGCGCTTTTCATGTGCGTGTAATAACAAAAGAAATGTGTCGGAAACAGAATCGTTTCAACTTATCTTTTCCCTAAAATAGGAATCGGATTTGGCACCTTTTCCATGAAGGCAGGTTGCCAAGGTTTCGTAGGGCCAGTCCCTCCACCTTTCTTTATAAGTTTATTTTAATGAACGTGACCACAAAATTACGTCAAAATTCTATTTTTTACTAATTTCAAAACGATGAAACACACAAACTTTTTTTCGGCTCTGAAAATTGCCATGATTGGAATGCGAGAACTATTTGCTGAAAGTCGCAATGCTCGAATTCAATTAGTCATTTTCTTATTGGTTTTAGTGGCCGGATTCATCGTTGATTTGAATCGATTTGAATGGCTTTGGCTCATGATTGCAAGTGCTATTGTTTTAGTATTAGAGGCAATGAATACGAGTATTGAATTATTGGCAGATGTGTACACACAAGAATTCAATCTGAAAATCAAACAAGTGAAGGACATCGCAGCTGGGGCGGTATTAATAGCAAGTATTTTCGCAGCTATCGTTGGGTTCGTCATTTTCTTACCTCATTTAAGCGCAATGTTTCCATTGTAAGGTGTAGCGATTTCCCGAGCTCGAATGCACAACGTTTTTCATCTCTAGTTGAAATAAAAGCACATTTAATTGCGAAGTACTAAATCCTGATTTCATCGCAATCACATCAATGTGCGCCTCTTTTAGTTCAACTAAGGTTTGATAGACTTTTAATTCATTTTCTCCTAGTTCAGGGAATAATTCAAGTTGTTTTTTAGGTATGTCTAAATGCCAGTTCATGAACGTTAAAAAATCTGTTCCATTCTGTATCAAATGAGCCTTCTGTTTTTGAATCAACCAATTACATCCCTCAGATTGTTCTTGATGGACGCTTCCGGGAAAGGCAAAAACATCTCTGTTGTAATCATTCCCGAGTTCCGCAGTGATGATGGAACCACCCTTCGTTTTACTTTCCACCACAATAATAGCATCTGACATTCCAGCAATAATCCGATTTCTCATGGGGAAATTCATTCGATCAGGTTTTGTCCCGACGATGAACTCACTCATCCATCCACCATTTTCGAGCATTTTCTCTGCGACTTTTCGATGTTGGTATGGATAAATACGGTCTAAACTATGTCCGAAAACACCGATATTAAAGATTCCTTTTTGCACACAGGTCTCGTGAACGTGAATATCCACACCATAAGCTAAACCACTGATAACTGTTAGGTCCTTTGACTGTATCGTTTCTAATAATTCTTCTACTAGTTTTCGCCCATATTCGGTCTGATTTCTTGTGCCAACAACCGATACAACGTTTGAATGATTTAAATCAGTTAATCCCTTTGAGAAGAGCACAATGGGCGCATCTGGACATTGTCTCAACCTTCTAGGGTAATCTTCATCCATGAAAAAATGCGAATTAATGTGGTTTCGCTCATTGAAAGACTGTTGTTTTTCTGCGGTAAATAATGCTTCACCGCGGTTCATTTCCTTTAAAATGGAGAACGAAACGCCCGTTTGAAGGTGCAGTTCTCGGTCGGATTGTGTGAATAAATCCGAGAGTGAGGATAGTTTCCCTAAAATCCTTGTTGCTCTTGAAGGACCAATTCCTTTCAGTTGTCCGAGGGCGATTTTGTAAAGTTCAAGTGACATAAAATTCAAAAAAATGATTAGATTCGTAATATTAAGTTAACAAAAAATAGCAGGCTTCCCCGCATGAAAAATTACTTTTTTGCATTTTTTTGCATTCTTCAATCAAACATTTTCGCGCAAATATCAGGTTTCGTTTTTGACAAAGAATCAAAAAGTGTCATTCCTCAAGTTTCGGTGAAATCGTCTGAAAACGAAAAGGTAGAGTCGAATGCATATGGAACCTTTGTCATTCCTGTAAAAAAATTACCTGTCACACTCTATTTTTATAAAAAGGGATATGAAGTGGATTCCATGCGAATTCAACAAATGGAATATGTGAATATGCCCTTATCGATACTTTCACAAGATGTAAAAACCGTTGTTGTTACCTCGGGAAAAAGAAATCAAAACATTGAAGAAATTCCCATTTCTATCGAAATTTTGAAACCTGCTTTAATTGCGAACAAAGGGTTCACGAATCTTGAACAAGCGGTAAATCAAAGTCCGGGTGTATTTACTATGGACGGTCAAGTCAGTATTCGAGGTGGAGGTGGATATGCCTACGGCGCAGGTAGCCGCGTCATGTTGTTGTGGAATGGAATTCCCATGCTTTCCCCAGATGTTGGAGATGTGAAATGGAATGCCGTACCAATGGAACAGGCGTCGCAAATTGAAATTTTGAAAGGAGCTTCATCTGTACTGTATGGAAGCGGAGCATTGAACGGAATAATTGCTTTAACAGAAAAAGAAGCAAAACCAGAAGGACAACTTACGATGAAATACCAGTCGGGAGTTTACGGTGATCCAAAACGAAGTTCCATGACTTGGTGGGACAGAAATCCAACGAGTCATTTGCTTGATGTCTATTATGGAAAATCAAAGGGAAGATTAGGTTATACCATCGGAGTGAACGGACTCATCGATGAAGGCTACCGCGAAGGAAACGACGAAAAACGCGCTCGTATCAATGGTTCATTGTATTACTTCTCAAAAAAACACCCGAAAATGAAGGCGGGGATGAGTTACCAATTTCAGTGGCAAGACAAAGGAGTTTTTATTCTCTGGAAAAATGATTCCATGGGATACCAAGCACTTGAAAACACCTTAAGTCGTCAACGTGCCATTCGCTTAAATGTGGATCCGTATGTAAAATTCATCGACAAACACGACAATAAACATTACTTGCGAACACGGTATTACTTGGTCACCACGGGAAATTCCGACAAGGTTTACGATGCCTCTTTAGCGGAAATGTATTATGCGGATTACAACATTCAGAAAAAAATCGGCCATACGAATCTCATTTCTGGATTCATGAGCATGACCAACAAGGTGACAAGTTACGTTTTTGATAATCACTTGAGTAATAATTTAGCATTGTATGAGCAATTGGAGACGAAGTTGAAGAAGCTAGACCTCACCGCTGGACTACGTTTGGAATATTGTCAGTTGGATAAATCCAAACCAGAGACCCAATTTGTGATTTCGGATAAGTTCACGTCTCCGGTTTATCCCATTTTTCGCCTAGGCACACATTATGCCATCAACAAAGCATCGCATTTAAGAGCATCGTTTGGACAAGGAATTCGTTTCCCGTCTGTAGCAGAGCGTTATATCTCAGCATCCGTAGGTGGCGTGCGCATTTTTAGAAATCCAGATTTGCGTCCCGAGACCGGTTGGAATAGTGAAATTGGGTGGAAGCAAATCCTCAAGTTTGGCAAATGGATGGGCATGATCGATGTCGCTGGATTTGTCAATCAATATAGCAATATGACCGAATTCTCCTTTGGAGTTTATAAGCCTGATACAATGGCAACACTCCAAACAAGTAATCCGAATGCCATTAATTACCTGTACAATTGGGTTGGATTTCAAGCACAAAATGCGGAAAAAGCGAGAATTACAGGATTGGAGTTTTCGTTCAATAGCTCCGGGAAAATTGGCAATGTTGAATTGGTTTCACTTTTGGGATATACCTATATGAATCCAATTAGTTTAAACAACGATCCCATTTACCGCTCGTCATTTTCGGATACTTTATCCAATATGCTGAAATACCGATTTAACCATTTAGCGAAAGCTGATATCCAAGCAACATACAAAAAGTGGAGTATTGGTGGTTCCATGCGCTACAATAGTTTCATGAAAAACATCGATCGCGCTTTTGAAGTGGGTGTTTTGGGTACAGAATTGCTTGTAGGAATGGAACATTACCGCCAACAATTTAACAAAGGTGTTTTTGTCTTCGACACACGTGTGAGTTACGATCTGAAAAAGGGAATTAAATTCAATTTTATTGCAAATAACTTCTTAAACGCAGAATATTCATCCCGTCCAGGAGATCTTCAAGCGCCGAGAAATTTCACCCTTCAGCTGCAATACGATTTATAATTTCGATCAGAACACACGAAAATATCGTTGAATTCGTTATTTTCACATCCTACTACATTATTATGAATAAATTATTTTTCGCATCGTTTTTCACCTTGTTCACCTTAGTTGTTCAAGGTCAAATCACAGGAACTGTCTTCAGTTCAGAGGACAAACAAGCCCTCCAAAACGTAAAAGTCATCGCCTCCGATGGACAAAAAACCCTGACAAACTACGCCGGGGAATTTACCTTGACTCCCGCAAAATATCCAGTGAAAATCATCCTTACGATGATTCAGTTTGTCAATGATACACTCGAGATTCAAGCCGCCGGTCCAATCACTATTTTCTTGAAAACAAGAACCAAGGACGAGGCAACAGTCGTTGTCAGTGCCGGAAAACGCAAACAAGCGATTGAGGAAATACCTGTTTCGATGGAGATCATCAAGCCGCAATTAATCGATAACAAAGGAATCACCGATTTAGAACAAGCGGTAGATCAAACACCAGGAGTGTACACCATGGACGGTCAAGTGAGCATTCGCGGTGGATCCGGATTTGCCTACGGAACGGGTAGCCGAGTCTTGCTTTTGTGGAACGGAATGCCCTTGCTTTCGGGTTACGCTGGAGATACACAGTGGAACGCCATTCCAATGGAACAAGCATCTCAAATTGAGGTGATGAAAGGCGCATCTTCGGTACTTTACGGAAGTGGAGCCTTAAACGGAGTGATTGCTTTGGCGGAAAAAGAACCAAAATCTACTCCAGAAACGAAAATTAAAATCCAAAATGGCATTTATGGTGATCCGGCTAGAGCAAGTTTAAAATGGTGGGATAAGTCCCCGATGTTTCAACAAGTGGAAGCTTACCATTCAAAAATGAATCGCTACATGGGATATACGATTTCTACTACATTGTTTAAAAATGATGGTTACCGTCAAGGGGAGATCGAAAACCGTGCGCGTGTCAGTGGAACCATTTATTTTCGTCCCAAAACAGCAACCCGTTTGAAAGCTGGAATTGGATACAATTATCAAGCACAAAAAACAGGAAGTTTTTTAATCTGGCAAAGTGACTCTTTGGGATATGTTCCAAGTGGGGGTGCAGATACAAGCATTGCGGCGTCAACGCTTACGTATAATTTTGGTCAGCGCTTGTTTATCGATCCGTATGTGAAATTCATCGATAAAAAGAACAATTTGCACCATTTGAAAACGCGTGTTTATTATGCTCGAAACACCAATATCAACAATCCAAGTCAAAGCAATGGAGCGGTGATCTATTTTTCTGATTATTCCATCCAAAAGCAATTTAAAAATGGTGGAACCTTAACATCTGGGGCATCGAATATTTACAACGTCGTTCGCTCCAATCTATTCGGCGACCACAATTCAGAAAACCTTGCTTTGTATTCACAACTTGAATTACATAAAGGAAAATGGGACTTTAGCGCTGGTGCACGATTGGAATATTTTCAGATGGATGGGAAAAGTGGAGATACAGATTTTATGATTTCAGAGAAGAAGAATATCAAGATTCCTTTTTATCCGATTCTTCGAACTGGAATTCACTATCAAGCTGCCAAGTTTACGCATCTTCGCGCGTCTTTTGGACAAGGAATTCGCTATCCTTCTGTCGCTGAACGATACACACAAACTTCTGTAGGTGCATTGAATATCTTCCCTAATCCCTATCTAACGCCGGAAATTGGTTGGGCAGGTGAAATCGGAATCAAGCAAGGAGTGAAAATTGGTTCATGGAAAGGTTATTTAGATTTAGCCGCATTCGTTAATCAATACAGCAACATGATGGAATTCTCATTTGTGTATTTCAATCCAATTTCACAAAAACCATTGAACCCGATTAATCCGAGTCCTGAGGACATTACCTTCTTGACTAGCGGGAATTATAATGTTGGCGATTGGGTTGGATTCCAAGCGCAAAACGTAGAGAAAGCGAGAATTTCAGGATTAGACTTTTCCTTCAATTCAATGGGGAAATTAGGAAACGTAGAATTAATTTCTCTACTCGGATATACTTACATGAATCCGATTAGTTTAAACAATAACAACCTCTACACTGCAACCTATTCTGACACGACAACAAATATGTTGAAATACCGATTTAGACATTTGGCAAAAGCAGATATTGAAGCCAACTACAAAGATTGGAGTTTTGGCGTTTCTTCTCGCTACAATAGTTTCATGCGCAACATCGACCGTGTGTTTGAATCAGACTTGGATCCAGCGGTGAATAGTACGGTTTACATCCTTCCGGGACTCAAAGAATACAGGCAACAGCACAACAAGGGAAATGTGGTTTTTGATGCGCGCATCGCCTATAAAATCAACGAAAACTTCCGAGTGAGCTTCATTGTCAATAATTTATTGAATGCAGAATATTCAAGTCGACCTGGAGACATTCAGCCACCGAGAAACTTTATCGCACAACTTCAAATGAAATTTTAATGAAAGTACTCGGAATCATTCCAGCTCGATACGCCTCTTCTCGTTTTCCCGGAAAACCATTGATTGACCTTAAGGGAAAGTCCATGATTCAACGGGTTTATGAAGGTGCATCTAAGTCGAATTCACTGACAAAAATCGTCGTTGCAACCGATGACCAACGAATTGTGAATGAGGTTCTTCGTTTTGGCGGAAATGTTTGCCTGACAAATGAAGCGCACCAAAGTGGAACAGACCGCTGCGCGGAGGTTGCGGCATTAAATCCGGGATTCGATGTAGTCATTAACATTCAAGGGGATGAGCCATTAGTGAATCCATTGCAGCTCGATCAACTCCTTAGTGCATTTAGTCACTCCGATGTCTCTATTGCCACTTTGGGAATCCCAACAAGCGATGAAGCGGATTTATTGAATCCAAACAGAATAAAAATTGTCCTTGACCATCAAGAAAACGCCCTCTATTTTAGTCGAAGTTGTGTGCCAAATTCGCATCATTTTAAGGGAGAATATTTGTCGAATTATCCATTTCTACGACACATCGGATTGTACGCATACAGGGCAAATACCTTAGCTCAAATTTGTCAATTGACACCAACCGCACTTGAGAAAATGGAATCATTGGAACAATTGCGCTGGATGTACTATGGATATTCAATCAAAGTTGTTCAAACAACCATCGAAACACCCAACATCGATACGCCGGAAGATGTGGAGAATGTACTTCTGTTTTTGTAATTCCATCTTTCTTTTGTAAATTTGGTACATGATCCCATTTGAAGAAGTCATTTGTCAACTAATTTTGCGCCACAATTGCGTAGTCTTACCCAATTTTGGTGGATTTGTATCGAAAACCATTTCGGCTCAAATCGACTTTGAAAAAGGAATTCTTCAAGCTCCATACAAACAACTTTTATTCAACCGAAATCTGATCAACGATGATGGATTAGTTTTAGCTGAATATGCACGTTTGAATGGACTTTACTACCAAGAAGGAGTAAGTCAATTGACTGATTTTACAGGTAAATTAAATGCGGATTTAGCTCAAGGTAAGCAAGTGAGTATTCCAAAGCTCGGAATTTTCTCGAAAGATGTGGATGGCATCGTACGCTTCGAACAAGACCGTCATTTTAATTTACTGTTGAGTTCCTACGGTTTATCAAATGTGACCTTTGTTCCCAATACGGTTCAAGAGGAAACACCGATCATCCAATTCGTTCCAGAAACTACAGAAGACCAAACGCTTAAAAATCCAACGAAATTCTGGAAGTATGCCGCAGCCGCTTGTTTGTTGCCCTTCGCTTTCTATTCGTTTTGGATTCCAATGAAAACAGATGTTTTGCATTCTGGACTTATTTCCTACAAGGACTTTAATCCATTGAGAGGAAAGGTAGAGGCAAAATATGCTAAAAAACAATTGACTCCGTTTAACAAAATTGTCTTAAACGAATCAAAAATTGAAGAACAACTTACGGCTGTTGAACCTGGAAAAATCGGACTATATCAATACGATGAATCTACGGTTTTTGCAGTGAAGTTGCCGAATGCAGAAACGAAACCAGCAATCGTTCAGCAAGAAATCGTTCAAGCAAACTTCGAATACGTTGTTGGATGTTTTTCTGATGAGAGAAACGCACACAACTTTGTGCAAAAACTTCAAGCAGATGGATTCAATGCGCACATTTTACCGGGAGGAACACTCATTCGTGTAAGTGCAGGTTCAGCTGCGAATCAAAGTGAAATTCAAGCAATTCAATCGAAAGTAAGTTCCAAAGGAATGGAAGGTTGGATTTGTAAACTATAAATCAACACATGAAAAGAACAATTAAATTTTTGTTGCCAATCTTTTTTGGTGCAACGATGTCATTGGCACAAGTTACCAATGCAGAAGGGAGTAAATACCAATTTCAAAAAGTTGTCCATTTGGATGCTACACCTGTTCAAAGCCAAGGGAGAACAGGAACGTGTTGGTCCTTTTCTGGAATGTCCTTTTTTGAATCTGAATTAATGCGTTTAGGTGTTGGGAAAAACATCGTGCTTTCAGAAATGTATACCGTTCGCAAAGCCTACGAAATGAAAGCGGAAAAATACATCCGCATGGATGGAAAAACGAATTTCAGTGAAGGGGGAGCATTCCACGACATTCCATTAGTGATTCGTAAATACGGAATTGTTCCTTATGAGTTTTACACGGGATTGGAAAATACGGAAACGTACAATCATGGGGAAATGTTTACAGAGCTCAACAAAATCATGCAGGACATCCTGCCTAAGTTAGGTGCTCCGGAAGGAATTTCGGATTCATGGAAGAAAGACTACAACAAAATTCTGGACAAAAACATCGGGAAAGATGTGAAAGAGTTCGAATGGGAAGGAAAAAAGTACACACCGAAATCGTTTGCTGAACACTTGCAGTTGAACATGGATAACTACATTTCTTTGACATCCTTCACTAACCATGAAATGTACAAAAAATGCCTTTTGGAAATTCCAGATAACTGGGCTTGGGGAGAAAGTTACAATGTGGAAATGAACGATTTAGTACAAGTCACCGTTGAAGCCTTGAAAAATGGCTATACGATTGCCTGGGGTGCAGATGTTTCGGAAAAAGGATTTAGCTTCCGCAATGGAATTGCCATTGTTCCAGCGGATCCTAAAAGCGTTGAATTAGTTGGAAAAGATGAGAAAAACTTCAATACTGCCGGCGCTGAACGTAAATCAAATGCCTTTTCAGAACCAAGCAAAGAATTGAACATTACGCAGGAACTTCGTCAAGAGGCTTATGATAATAAAACAACGACAGATGATCACGGAATGCACATTGTTGGCTTGTATACAAATCAAAATGGGGTGAATTATTTCCTTGTTAAAAATTCTTGGGGGACTTCAAATTATCCAAAGGGATATTTATACGTGTCTGAAAACTACTTTAAATATAAAACAATCAATATTTATTTACATAAAGACGGTATTTCTAAAGAAGTGCGTTCGAAGTTGAATTTGTAAGCAATATTGGCACGAAATTTGCGTTAAGAACGTGTCTTAAAATTACTTGTTATGAAAAAAATAGTTTTATTATGTCTGGGAATCACACTTGTACTAAGTGCATGTGGAAAATTCCGTTACGATAAGGATCAATCTGCCGAGGTGAACTACAAAGTTGAATCCGCATTTGATGAGATGACGAACATTTCTGATCAAGCGATCACCGGTAACATGGTCTACTATAAAAATGGCGGTGTGATTGTTCGTCAACCTGGAGATAAACCGTTGACACAAAAAACGGCTTGCAATGTGATCATTACCATTGATACGATTGGATCTGTTAAAACAGTTACGGTTGATTACGGCTCTAGTAACTGCGATTGTAATGATGGAAAAACGCGACGAGGTAAAATCATTACGACATTTACGGGCTTCTACCATGCTCAAGGAACAATCATCACGCATACACCAGTTGATTACTATGTAAATGACATAAAAATTGACGGAACAAAGACCGTGGAAAATATGGGCTTAAATACTTCTGGCCAACCTTATTTTAATGTGCAAATTGACGGTGTTGCAACATTGACTTCCGGCGAAACGGTCAACTATACATCAACGCGTGTCCGAACATGGACAGCTGGAAACTCGACACTATTCAATCGCTTCGATGATGAATATGACATTACAGGAACTGCTTCTGGAACATTTTCATCAGGTGGTGGTTATACTTCTCTAACGACAAATCCTGTCCACATAAAAGTTGGATGTGGTTTCCCTGTAAGCGGAACCATTGAAATCACTCCTCAAAACCGCCCACCTCGCGTAGTCGATTACGGTAGTGGAATATGTGATGCCACATTTACCGTTACGGTAAATGGTCAAACCTATACATTTAACTAGGTAACTAATTGATAATCAAATTAAAAAGTGTTCAAAGTGTCATTTGAACACTTTTTCTTTTTAATTGTTATCTATTTCGTGACGGTTATGTAATTTTGTGGCAATAAATACTTCGAAAAATGAAAAAGGTTGGTGTAAATGGTTTTGGTCGAATTGGACGTTGTTTTACGCGTATTGCTTTACTTGATCCTCAAGTTGATGTCGCTTTAGTCAATGATTTAGCTGATGTCAAGACACTTGCCCATTTATTAAAGTATGATTCCATCCACGGAAATTTTTCTTTGTCCTTTGAAATCAAGGGGAATGAATTGCATTTTTCCAATGGAAAGAAAATCACCTTTATCAGTGAACGAAACCCAGAATTCATTCCATGGGCTGAACATGGCGTAGAAACTGTTTTGGAATCTACCGGTCTTTTCTTAACTCGCGAAGCAGCCTCTAAACATTTAGTTGGTGGCGCAAAAAATGTCATAATTTCTGCTCCAGCAAACGATGAGGACATTCCATCAGTGGTGATGGGAGTGAATGAAGCAGCTGTTGATTTTAATGACGCTGTGATTTCCAATGCTTCCTGTACGACCAATAACGTCGCTCCAATGGTCAAAGTATTGAAATCTTTAATGGATATTGAGGTTGCATACATCTCTACTGTTCATAGCTACACTTCTGACCAACGTTTACATGATTCCCCGCACAAAGATTTACGTCGTGCTCGTGCTGCGGCAAATAGCATCATTCCAACATCTACTGGAGCAGCAAAAGCGATTACGCGCATTTTCCCTGACTTGAAAGGAAAAATTACGGGTGGAAGTTTCCGTGTTCCTGTAGCAGATGGATCAGTTACCGAATTAACCTTGGTAACAAAGTCCAATGTAACCGTTGAACAAATCAACGCTGCGATGAAATTAGCGAGCGAAACTGAGATGAAAGGAATCCTCGGTTATACCGAAGATCCAATCGTTTCCTGTGATGTCATCGGAAGTTCATACAGCTGTCTTTTCGATGCCGAATTAACAACGGTATTCAACGGATTAGTGAAAGTGGTAGGTTGGTACGATAACGAAGCGGGATATTCCAACCGCCTAGTAGATGTCGTAAAAGCAAATTAGTCTTCCATCGCCTGAACGCCAGGCAATACTTTTCCTTCAAAATACTCCAGTAATGCGCCCCCTCCTGTGCTCACGTAGCTCACTTGGCCGCTCATCCCGAATTTCTGAACGGCTGCCGCACTGTCGCCACCACCGATTAAACTGAATGCTCCGTTTGCTGTTGCTTCCACGACAGCTTCTGCCACGGATTTCGTTCCGTTTTCGAACGCTTTCATTTCAAAGACGCCCATCGGACCATTCCATAAAATGGTTTTGCTTGCCAACAAAACTTCGCGGAATTGAGCGATTGCTTCTGTACCAATGTCTAGTCCCATCCATCCGTCTGGAATTTGATTACTAGGTGCTACCTTCGTCTCTGCATCTGCCGCAAATTTGACCGCAATGGTAGAGTCTTGTGGTAAATGAATATGGACACCTTTTTCTTTGGCTTTTGTCAGGATCTCACGACACGTCTCTAAACGTTCATCTTCACACAAGGATTGACCGATTTGTCCACCTTGCGCTTTGTAAAAAGTGTAGGACATTCCTCCACCGATGATGATGTGATCTGCGATGTTTAGTAAATTCTCAACGATTAACACTTTATCGGATACTTTCGCTCCACCGACAATTGCTGTGAATGGACGCTCCGCGTAATTCAGCACTTTTCGCGCACTTTCCAGTTCGGATTTCATTAAGAATCCAACCATTTTATCGTTTGGAAAAAATTGTGCAATTTGCGTGGTACTTGCATGTGCTCGGTGAGCAGCACCAAAAGCATCGTTCACGTAACAATCACCTAAAGCTGCCAACTTCTCCGCAAAGGCTACATCACCTTTTGTTTCTTCGGCATAAAAACGAACGTTTTCCAAGAGAAGAACTTCTCCCGGTTGTAGTTTAGAACTTTGATCAATGGCATCTTGACCGATGCAATCTGCTGCGAATTTCACAGGTTTGCCAATGTTTTTTTCAATTGTTTTGATGATGTGTTTCAAGGAAAACTTTTCCTCTGGCCCTTCTTTTGGACGACCAAAGTGAGACAACAAGATGACACTTCCTCCTGCACTTAATATGTGTTGAATGGTTGGCAATGCCGCACGAATACGCTTGTCATCCGTTACTTCCATTGTTTCCTTGTCAAGGGGCACATTAAAATCAACGCGAACTAATGCGCGTTTACCTTCGAAGTTGTAAGTGTCAATTGAAATCATCTTTTTTTTCTACAAAAGTAACGAAAGCGAATTTCTTGCGTTTGTTTACACGCAAGATTCTCGGTAAATTCATTTATTTTCTGCAGTTTTGTCTAAAATATATTCCTATGTTAAAATACGCTTATTTCGTTTCAACATTTTTAATTCTTACGGCTTGTCATCAATCGAAAGAATCGGTTCAAGAAAGTGAATCTTGGGGTGCCCCTGAGATGGTAGAAGAATTACCGGAAGGTGATTTCACCGAAGAAGAATGGGAAGAAATGATGATGGAGGAGGAAAATCCATACGTTCGTGGAATCTACAATTCATCACGCACTTTGCAAACGGACATCGTTCATACACGTTTAGAAGTTAGTTTCGACTGGGAACATGCGCGTTTGAACGGGAAAGAAATTTTAACAGCAAAACAGCATTTTTATACGTCTGACAGTCTAATCCTAGACGCAAAAGGAATGGATATCCTTTCTGTAGAGATGAACAACAAAAAGTTGGCTTATACCTATAACGACTCTTTGCATTTACGCATTCAGTTGGACCGTAAATACACACGTGATGAGAAATTCAATGTAACGATTCAATATGTTTCCAAACCAGACGAACGTAAAGTAGGGGGAAGTGCGGCGATTACTTCAGACAAAGGACTGTATTTCATCAATCCAAAAGGGGAAGATAAAACGAAAATGCCTCAAATTTGGACACAAGGAGAAACGGAAGCAAATAGCGTATGGTTTCCAACTGTGGATGCACCAAATGCAAAATCAACCGAGGAAATCCTAATGACAGTTCAAGACAAATACATGACTTTGGCAAATGGAAAATTAATTTCTTCCAAGAAAAATGCCGATGGAACAAGAACAGACCATTGGAAACAAGACTTGCCACATGCTCCTTACCTCTTTATGATGGCTGTTGGTGAATTCAAAACGGTAAAAGATAGTTACACGCGCAAGGACGGTTCCAAAATGGAAGTAAACTACATCGTGGAGCCAGCATACGAAAAAGATGCGAAAGCTATTTTTGGTGAAACGCCTGAAATGATTCGTTTCTTCTCGGAAAAGTTAGGCCTTGAATACCCATGGGATAAATACTCACAAATTGTCGTGAGAGACTACGTTTCTGGAGCAATGGAAAATACCGGCGCTGTTGTATTTGGTGATTACGTGTACAAAACTGAACGTGAATTGTTGGACGGAAATGATCAGTCTACGATTGCACATGAGTTATTCCACCACTGGTTTGGGGATTTAGTAACTTGTGAATCTTGGTCAAACTTACCATTGAATGAGTCGTTTGCTAATTACTCACAGTACTTGTGGGATGAACACCGCTTCGGATTAGATGAAGCAGATTTTCAAGCGGAAAGTGAAACGGAAGGATATTTTGGTTCAGCGGAGAATGGCGGATACGTTAATTTGATCCGTTTTGATTACGCAGATAAAGAAGACATGTTTGATGGTCACTCTTACAATAAAGGTGGACGCATTTTACACATGTTGCGCAATTATTTAGGTGATGAGGCCTTCTTTAAAGGATTAAACCTGTATTTAACATCTAATAAATTCAAAGCAGCAGAAGTTCACAACTTGCGCATGGCATTTGAGGAGGTTTCAGGTGAGGATTTAAACTGGTTCTTTAATCAATGGTTCCTAAGCAGTGGTCATCCCGTTTTAGAGGTAACGCACAAAGTGGATGCCGCAACAAACACACTTGTATTGACCGTTAAACAACTTCAAAATTTCAACGAATTCCCAATTTACAAGCTTCCAGTTGATGTAGCGATTTGGGATGAAGCAGGAAAAACAACTTCACGTATTGTTGTGGATTCGGTAGAACAAAATTTCTATTTCCCGATCAAAGGAACAGTGAAAAACGTGTTGTTTGATGAGCCTCAAATGTTGTTGGGGAAAGTTTTTGAAGACAAATCTACGGATGAATTTATCCATCAGTACTACAATGCAAAACGTTGGAAAGCGCGTAACACGGCACTAGCGCGCGTGGCAAATATCCCAGGAGATAAATCCGCTCGATTATTGGCAGACGCATTGAAAGATCCGTTCTGGAGTATTCGTTTATCGGCGATCAATGTCATCGAGAAAATGGAGAAAGAGAAGGCTAAAACGTATGTATCTCAACTAAAAGAAATGTCCTTGAACGATGCGAAATCGGATGTTCGTGCTGCTGCGATTGGATGTATGGAATTTATGGAAGCAGATGAAGCAACTACCTTCTTTAAGTCGTTTATGGCTAAAGAGAAATCGTACACTGCCATTGCTTCTGGATTAGGTTCTTACATCAAAGTGGATGAGAAAGATGCATTAAATGTTGCTCGCGGAATGAAGAATGAGCCTGCAAAAGCGTTGAAAGTAACCATCGCGGAAGTCATTGCGCAAATTGGTGACTCCTCAGATTACGATTACTTAGATCAACTCATCTACCACAGCGATTTTAAAGGTTACGACGAATTGAGAACGATGATTTCTTATGCCGTTTACATCATGCGCATGAACATTGATTTACAGGAGAAATCTCATGCAGTTTATATTCATTACAACGAAGTTGGGGGAGATTTAACGAAATACTGGGTGAAACAAGCAGTTCAGTTCAACCTTCAAAATTACATGCAACTAGTGAATTCCCTTGAAATGGAAATTGCGGAGTTAGAAGAAGGGAAATCGTTTGCAAAAGCGGATGAGAAAAAACGCATCAAACAACGCTACGAGGACTTGATTCAAAACTTACTTCCACTTGGTCAGTCAGATGAATCACCTGTAGACGCCGAAGGAAACTAAGCTTCTTTGTGTAAAATAGTAGCGCTCGCTTGTGCCGTTGGCATAATCGTTATGTCACTGATGTTTACATGTGCGGGACGTGTCACAGCAAACAAAACACTGTCAGCAATGTCTTGTGCTTGCAATGCATCAAATCCTTCATACACCGAATCAGCAGTGCTTTGATCTCCTTTGAATCGAACAATTGAGAACTCAGTTTCTGCTGCTCCTGGAGCAATGTTTGTTACTTTGATTCCATAGGAAACCAAATCAATGCGCATGGAACGGGAAAGTGCGTCCACCGCATGTTTGCTTGCGCAATAAACGTTCCCACCGGGATACACTTCTTTTCCAGCGATACTCGCAATGTTGACGATATGTCCGTGTTTTTGCATTTTCAAAAAGGGAACAACGGCTTTCGTTACATACAATAATCCTTTAACGTTCGTGTCAATCATGCGCTCCCAGTCATCGGAAATCCCTTGGTCAATCGGACCGCGTCCAACAGCTAACCCTGCATTGTTCACCAAGATTTCGATGTGATTTTGAACGTTTTCTGCTAAAGATGCGACAGCAGTTGTTACTTCTGCTTCGTTTCGTACATCCATGGTTACTATTTGGACATCAATGCTCAAATGATTTAAGCGTGACTTTAATGCTTCCAAACGCTCCGTGCGTCGAGCTGCAATGATTAAGTTGTATCCTTCGTTCGCTAATGTCTCTGCGATTGCTTCTCCGAATCCAGCGCTTGCGCCGGTAATAAATGCATATCCTTTCATGCTACAAAAGTGACAAATTATTTCAAATGACCGAGGATTTCTGACGCAAGAGAAGTAAAACTTGTCAAAATGTCACAATTTAGTCCTTGGCATATTCCTTGACCGGAGAGAATCAAATTGTATATCATGAAAACAGGACAAATAAACGTACAAACGGAAAACATTTTTCCAATTATCAAGAAATTCTTGTACTCCGATCACGAAATATTTCTTCGTGAATTGGTTTCAAATGCTGTAGATGCCTCTCAAAAATTAAATGTTCTCGCAAAAAGCGGTGAGTTTAAAGGTGACATTGGCGAATTGAAAGTCGAAGTGATTTTAAACAAAGAAGAGAAAACGCTGACCATTCGCGATCGTGGAATCGGAATGACGGCAGATGAAATAGATAAATACATCAATCAAATCGCTTTTTCTGGTGCGGAGGAATTCGTTCAACAGTACAAAGGAAAAGAAGGTGCGGAACAAATCATTGGTCACTTCGGACTTGGATTCTACTCGGCATTCATGGTAGCGGAACGTGTTCAAATTAAAACGCTTTCCCGTCACGAAGGATCTCAAGCAGTTCAATGGGAAAGTAATGGTTCACCTGAATATACGCTTACTGAAATTGAGAAAGCAGACAGAGGGACAGATATCATTCTTTACATCAACGAAGAGTCCATCGAATTCTTGGAAAAAGAACGCATTGGTGGAATTATCAATAAGTATTGTAAATTCTTGCCGATTCCCGTTTTCTTCGGAAATAAGACAGAATACGTAGATTCTCCTGAAGGGGAGAAAGATGAGGATGGAAAAGTGAAACGTGTAGCGATCGACGTTCCGAATCAAGTAAACAATGTTGCACCAGCTTGGACAAAAGCGCCTGTTGACTTGAGTGCGGAAGATTACGCGAATTTCTACCGTGAACTGTATCCATCAACATTTGATGATCCCTTATTCCACATTCACTTGAATGTCGATTATCCATTCAACTTAACGGGTATCTTGTATTTTCCTAAAATCAAGGAAAATGTTGAGGTGCAACGAAATAAAATCAATCTTTACTGTAATCAAGTGTTCATTACGGATAGCGTAGCGGAAATTGTTCCTGAATTCTTGACACTTTTACACGGGGTGATTGATTCACCAGACATTCCACTGAATGTATCTCGTTCCTACCTTCAAAGTGATAGCAACGTAAAGAAAATTTCTGCGCACATTACGAAAAAAGTGGCGGATAAATTAGCGGAGATGTTCAAAAAAGACCGCAAGGATTTTGAATCCAAATGGGATGATTTGCAAATTTTCGTTCAATACGGAATCCTATCAGAAGAGAAGTTCGCGGAGAAAGCAAAAGAATTCAATTTGGTAAAATCTACCAACAATGAGTACTTTACCATCGAGGAATACCAAGAGAAAATCAAGGCGATTCAAACGGATAAAGACAATAAATTGGTGATTTTGTACACAAGTAATCCGGAAGAGCAATTCTCTTTTGTGAAGAAAGCGAAGGACCGTGGCTATGATGTCTTGCACCTAGACGGACCACTTGCGGCACATTGGATTTCTAAAATGGAACAAAGTTTAGAAAACGTAAGTTTCGTCCGTGTCGATTCTGATTCCCTTGACAAATTAATCAAGAAAACAGATGAGATTCCATCGAAGTTATCGAAAGAGGATGAAGAAAAATTGAAGCCAGTTTTCGAGTCTAATGTCGTAAAAGAAAAATTCACTGTTCAATTTGAAAGCATGAGCGATAGTGAGGCTCCAATTATCATCACCCAACCAGAGTTCATTCGTAGAATGATGGAACAACAACGCATGGGCGGCGGCGGATTCTATGGCGCTTTCCCGGAAATGTATAATTTGACAGTTAATTCAAATCACCCAGTCGTTGGATCATTGTTGCAAAAAAGCGATGAAGATAAGCAAGCGGTAACGAAACAATTAGTTGATTTAGCACTTCTAGCACAAGGAATGTTAAAAGGCGAAGCATTAGATCAATTCATTCAACGAAACATCGAACATATTGCTTAAATAAGTAGTTTTGAAGAGAATTTAGAAAGCGGAGATTTTGTACAAGTGGATTTTTGGCGTCGGGGCCTTTTTGATAACCCGAAAAATTGGACTCGGGATTATTGGATTCATCATTGGTTCCTTGGTGGATCAGTTGGGTTCTAATGGTGCAAAAGGTGGCGCAAATAAAGCGACGAACGGACAAGATCCCTTTGAGTTTTACCGCAGACAATCTTCGCTTTACGATGTTCCAACGATGTTGATGGCGCTTTCTGCCGTGGTGATGAAAGCCGATGGAAAAGTGCTGAAAGTCGAATTGGATTACGTCAAACGATTCTTTGCCGATCAATTCGGAAATCGCTTTACAAGTGAACATTTGCAAATTCTTAAGCAATTTTTAGACACCGGACAAGTGCCTCTGCAACAGATTTGTACGGATATACGTGGAAGAATGCCTATTGAAGTGCGCGTTCAGTTGATTCATTATTTATTCGGAATAGCGAAGGCCGATGGGGATGTTGGAACAGCAGAAATGAATACCATTGCGAAAATTGCCACGATGTTGGGGGTTTCAGCGGTGGACTTCGAATCGGTGAAAAATATGTTCTACCGAAACGTTGATTCAGATTACCGAATTTTGGGAATTACTGAACAGGCGACGGACGAAGAAGTGAAAAAAGCTTACCGTAAAATGGCGATTTCTTTCCATCCCGACAAGGTTGCTCAGATGGGAGAAGAATACCAAAAAGGAGCGAAAGAGAAATTTCAACGCATTCAAGATGCTTATGAAGCCATTAAGAAAAGACGTGGATTCAAATAAATCAATGCAATGAACTACACAGAGGCTTACGAAGAATTACAGCAGCTTGTCCAGTATATGGAAAGCGGTCAAATCAATGTCGATGAATTGGCGTTGAAGGTCAAACGTGCTGCTGAATTAATAAAAATATGCAAAGTGAAACTTCACGAGACGGAGGCAGATGTTCAGAAAATTCTGAAAGATCTTGATTCCACATCGAACGAAGACGAATAGGATTTCCTACCTTTGACAACAAATTAACTTATGTCCGATAATCGTTACCAGCAACGTGGAGTTTCTGCCGGAAAGGAAGATGTTCACAACGCTATTAAGAAACTTGACAAAGGATTATTTCCTCAAGCCTTTTGTAAAATTGTTCCAGATTATCTAACTGGAGATGAAGACTATTGCTTGGTCATGCATGCAGATGGCGCAGGGACAAAGTCCTCGCTTGCTTACATGTATTGGAAAAAAACAGGCGATTTATCCGTTTGGAAAGGAATTGCTCAAGATGCACTCATCATGAATCTTGATGATTTATTGTGCGTAGGGGCAACCGGGCCAATCATGTTGTCTTCAACGATTGGACGAAACAAGAACTTAATTCCCGGAGAAGTGATTTCTGAAATCATCAATGGGACAGAAGAGATATTGACAGAGCTTCGCTCATACGGACTAGAAATTCATTCAACCGGTGGAGAAACAGCCGATGTTGGAGATTTGGTTCGCACCATTATAGTTGATTCAACGGTAGTATGCCGCATGCGACGTGATGAGGTGATTTCAAACCACAGCATTCAAGCAGGTGATGTCATTGTTGGACTAGCATCCGACGGACAAGCAAATTATGAGTCCTTCTTCAACGGAGGAATGGGCAGTAATGGCCTTACGAGCGCGCGTCACGACGTTTTCGACCATAGCCTAGCAACGGAATTCCCGGAAAGTTTCGATGGCGCTATTCCAGCTGATTTGGTATATAGTGGCACGAAGAAATTGCAGGATATCGTGGAAGGAACACCTTTAGACGCTGGAAAATTAGTTTTGTCTCCAACAAGAACCTATGCGCCGATTATACAACAGATTTTGGCTAAACACCGTTCAAGTATTCATGGAATGGTACATTGTTCAGGTGGAGCACAGACGAAGGTCTTGCATTTTGTCAATGATGTACACGTGATTAAGGACAATTTGTTCCCAATTCCGCCACTTTTCCAGATGATTCAAGAAGAATCTCAAACACCTTGGCAGGAGATGTACAAAGTCTTCAACATGGGGCATCGTATGGAAGTGTATGTTCCTGAAGGACTTGCGAATGAAATCATCGAAATTTCCCAATCCTTTGGTGTAGATGCAAAAATAGTAGGCCGCGTAGAGCAACATGCTGGAAAACAGGTAACAATCCACTCGGAAAAAGGAATTTTCACTTACAATTAACATTTTTTTCAAAAAAAGCTTTCAAAAACGGATTGTTTTTGTACTTTTGCCATCCATTCATGGAACACTGGTGGGATGGGTGAGTGGCTGAAACCAACAGTTTGCTAAACTGTCGTACGGGTAACTGTACCACGAGTTCGAATCTCGTTCCCACCGCAAAAACACTTACGGTGGAGGCAAAGTAAAAGCTTTCGCTTAAAGAAAAAAGAAACTGATCACGTTCAGTTTTACACTAGATATTGAAGATGAATCGTTCGGGGCGTAGCGTAGTCCGGTCATCGCGCCTGGTTTGGGACCAGGAGGTCGCAGGTTCGAATCCTGCCGCCCCGACGAGGGGGATGAGCAATCATCCCCCTTTTTTCATTCACATGATTGTTGTTTTTACAAAGTATTGGTCCCGTAGCTCAGCTGGATAGAGCAACGCCCTTCTAAGGCGAAGGTCAAAGGTTCGAATCCTTTCGGGATCACTCTGATGAAAGCTCCTTCAACGACAGTTGAAGGAGCTTTTTTCGTTTCCAGCGCATCGAAAACCTCGTTTTCGTACGCGCAAGGAAACGAAAAAAGTTCAAGTCTTCCGAAGGAAGGCTTGAAGAGCTTTCATCCACTGCACGTCGATTTTGAAAGGATCTTTAATCCTTTCTGATAGAACGAGAGCGAACAAAGAGAGCGTGAAGATTCATGGATTAAATTATTGATTAGCTTTCAATTTGCGCTTTTCAGGGAAAATAGACAGCGGGATTTTGAATATAAAATGAAGAGAGAGTTCCCGCAGCAGTGCAACTGCAGCGGAGGTCTACTTTGAAAATGCACTATCTGTTACTTTGAATTTACACAGGTGTAAACAAGCGAAGACAAAAGCAGGAACACATGTAATTTTTAACTGTAGATGATTTAATTCAGTTGAACCTTTTCATTTAAACATGCTTCATTAAAATTGGAAACTCCCCATTTCGCAACCTAATTCCTTTCTTCCCGTAAACACCCCAAACTTTAAAACAACAAGCAATGAAAAAAGTATTATTAAGCGTTGGTCTTTTCGCCATGACCATGACAGCAAAAGCACAGGTTCTTACGTTCGATGCAGGACTAAAAGGTGCGTATAGCGCAACGGAAATGTTTAACAATAATATTTCTGACCTAGGAGCTACACAAGATTACAAAATGGCCACAGGCTCCAATTACGGACTTGCCTTAAATGCGAATTTAGGAAACATTGGTTTAACTGTTGAATTCTTGCCTGGTACCTTTAATACAGGGTACCAAGGAACGATTGGTTCTGGAAACTTTGCATCTACTTATACTTCAAATGTTGAATTGAAAACTTTTTCTATTCCAATTTTAGTGAAATTTGGTGGACAAACAGGTGGGTATGCGGAAGTTGGGATTTCCACAAATGGTGTAAATAAAGCTACCTACTCAAATTCATTGACTACAGCAACTAGCGTTGTTACGGGAAAATATAATTCTTATACTACTGCCGTTCTTGGTTTTGGATCAAAAATCAGCTTAGGAGATGATTTCCCACTGATCTTGAACGTAGGCGTTCGTTTACAATACGGTATCACCGATGCTGCTGGTGTAGATGCTTTTGGTGCAGATTTAAAGGGATATCCAACATACCAAAAATCTTCTGCTGCTTCAGCAGGATTGCATGTAGGATTGACGTACAGAATCAAATAATACGAATTTTTGTAAATGAAAAGGGGACTTGAATTTCAAGTCCCCTTTTTTTATGTTTTACTTTGCTTATTTATTACTCACAATATGAATAAATCCATGCAAGGTATATAAGGTGCGATCCGCATCATCGTATTCATATTTATCGCTCTTCGGTGTAGCTGTGTAGAAATACACGCCATCTTCTAATTTATTTCCGGATAAATCTTTTCCGCCCCAATCATTTTTGTAATCTTCATTGCTGTAAACAACATTCCCCCATCGGTTGAATACGGTAAGACTAACTTTGTCATAATCCTCCCAATTGCGGATAATGAGAATGTCATTCGTTTGGTCGTCGTTTGTTGTGATAACATTAGGCACGACTAATGGACATTGATTGTACACTCGAACATCCGTAGATGAAATGGTTTTCCCACATTGATCTAAAGCAGTTACCGTGAAGATGTTTAAGTTCGGCTGTAAGATCGTTGGATTTACATTAACCGTATCGTTATTCGGGAAATTGCTTGGTTGCCAATAATAGGTGTAAGGTGGAACACCATCACCAACTTGACACCACATGCTGGTCCATTCGCCGAAATCTGCACACACGTTCACTGAATCAAGTGCTTTAATGGTCAAAGGCAAGTAATCAATAATCGTTAAGGAAATAGAAGTCGTGTCAAAGGTTCCGTCACACGGATTCGGTACAATCACGTTAAAGAATACCGTTTCATTTCCTTCGATGAGTCCGTCAAAAATGGCAGAAATACCAATCGTATCCGAAAGAACACCTGCAGGAATAACCAACGTGTCGTCGATGTATGGATAATCTTCTCCGTTTGTTGCAGTTCCACTTAACAATACTTGAACAATCAGGTTTTCAGTTGCATCTGTACGACCCACAATGAATCCAGCAAAACCACAGTCCTCAATTAATTGCGTTGGACCAGTCACATCCACTTCAATAGGAAGTTCAACTTGACATGCCACAACGCGGTATCCGAAGGTGCGTATTTTCGTATTGATCAGTATTCCATTTCGGTATTCCTTCACGGCAACACCTGCCACATAATTCCCGATTAAATTAGGCGTAAAGGCCATCATTCCAGTCTGCGGGTTAATCGTGATGTTTGAACCGGTTCCAAAGGGAACAAATTCGGTGTAGGTTGGATTCCAGTTCACTGGTGCATAAGGTCCAGCTGTTTCCGGATTTGGAACCACGTTCGCGATGCTTCCTCCCAGCAAGGGAGCCATGAGTTCATAGACGAGGGAGTCCCCATCTGGATCAAAAGCTGAATGGTCGAAGTTTAAGGTGTTTTGAGAACAAAGGACAAGCGGTGGATAATTGATGAAGCGCGCTCCTTGATTCGGAACATTGATTAAAGAAGATCCGGGAATAAATGTCGTCAAAGTAATTCCGTTATTGGAAGGATCCACAATATTGTCGATGTTTCCTGTCCAACAACAACGTTGGTAGGATAAATAATATCCTTCGACGTTAAAGGGCAACGTGATGGTGTCAATGTAAATAGCTCTCTCCACACAAATATCGTTAGGCGGTGTGACACATGGATCATCATAGACAATTGGAAGAATGTTCTGACTGAAAATACTCACGTCATAAGACGCATAGATTGTCCCATCCATATAAAATACGGTGTAATTTAACGGAGTATCAAATCCAGTTGCGGAGTTGCAATCGCGGTAAATTTCAATGGTCACTTTGTATTGGTTGTTTCCAAGTGAATCATAGTAAATCTCTCCACCAATGATGTGAGAAGCTTTTGATTCAAAGGAGAATCCAAGACAAAGCAATAGCGCAAGTAAAGGGAGGAGGAGAGAACGGGTCATTTTAAACATAATATTCTTCATTGGAGCCACTTTGGGCCAGTTTTGCACAAATTTACAACTAAAAACTTGATGTCAAGTTCGAACGCTTTTCAAAGAAAGACAACGGACTTATGACGTAGAAAAATCGTATATTAGTTGCACGATGATGAAACGATTTTTACTTCTGGTCCTAAGTTGTGTTTTATTCGTCTTTTCGAATGTGGCTCAAAGCGGCCTGAAAAGTTTAAATCAACTAAACAATCAACTTGCCGAGGCAAAATCTGCAACGGAGCAATTGGATGCAAAAATCGAACTGATTGATTTCTATGCGCAAGTAGATCCAAGAAAATGGAAAATGTCCATTCAGGAATTAATTGTGATCCGAAAACGTTACTCTGAAAGATTATCCCAACAAAAAATCGATATTATTTTCGCGGAATACTTGCTGAAATCAGGAAACATGGAACGATTTAAACAGGTTTTCTCTACGAAATTATCAACTATTGTCGTTCGATCTAGGGAAGTTCTTTTTCGCCTGAACCGTATACGTTTTGAGTATGAGTTAGCATTGGAAAATTGGCAGGGCGCAAAGAAAACGGCAGATTCAAGTTTGCTATTGTTGCGCAAACAAAGAAACAATGCGCAATCATCCCTGATTTACCAAGATATTTCGAGATTATACATGAGCAGGTCCATTCGTGATTCTGCTTTCTGGGCCTCTGACCGCGCGATTTCTTTCGCCAAGCGATCCCAAAAAAGGGAAATATTGGTTCAAGCACTTCAAAATCAAGCGCGTAATTATGGTTATTTCTTAGATCTAGAAAGCGCTGTGCAAAAGGAATTACAGGCGATTCGACTAGCGGAGGAATTAGATGTTGACCACTTAAAGATTCATTCGTTCATTGAAATAGCGCTTTATTCTTCCTATGTGGGAAATTGGACAGAAGCGTTGGGCTATTTAAAGCGGGCCTTGCAATTAGCAAGGGAATTTCATGACGATCGCTCGATAGCCATCATTGAATTAAATTTTTCAAAGGTGTATTTACACCAAAATCAAGTGACCTTGGCTTTTTATCATGTTCGAAAAGCACAACGCTCCTTTTTGCAAGAAAAGGATCTTTATCACGTCGCTCAATGTGCTCATTCCATTGGGAATATTGCCACCGTAAAAGGGGATGTTGTCTTGGCAAAAACATCCTATGAACAAGCGATTTCATTTTTCAAAAACGAAAAAATGGAAGCAGATTTAGCCGAAGTTTATCAAGATTTTGGTCAATTGTGCCTTCAAATTGGAGATTTGTCCAAAGCGAAGTATTACCTTGAGCTATCCGTGGAAAGTGACAATATCGTTCATTCCATCAGTTTAATAGATCGTTATAAATTACTTTCCATGTTATTCATGAAAAATGGTGATTTACGAAAGGCCCTAAAATTCCAAAATGATTACATCCAATTTTTAGAGTCCAATTCCATCAAAAGAAACGATTCGAAAATTGCGGAGTTGACTTCTAGTAATCTTAGAGAAGAGAGGGAACGCTTAATCGAGGTACAGCAACGGCGTATTGAAAAAGAGAAGAAAGAACAAGAAATTTTGAAGCTACAAAACGACCGCGTTCTGTACATTTCATTGATCATCATTTTTGCGATTGTCTTCAGTTTGGTTATTTTGATTTTACGAATGAAACAAGTGCGGTCCCGACAAGAGCAAAGGGAAGCTGAGTTGTCGCAAACCTTATTGCGTACGCAAATGAATCCACATTTCGTGTTTAATGCGATGTCAGTAATTCAAAGTTATATTTATGAGAATAATCCAGAAAAGTCTTCTCAGTTTCTGGTGAACTTTTCTCGTTTAATGCGCTTAATCCTTGAGAATTCACCAAAGGAATTCATTCCGATAGAACTAGAATTGGAAATTTTAGATAAATATTTGAGCACACAAAAAATGCGTTTCGAAAATCGATTCAGCTATGTGCTAAACGTCTCAGAGGATTTGCTTTCCAATAAAGCAATGGTTCCTCCAATGATTACGCAGCCATTTATTGAAAATGCCATTGAGCATGGGCAACTTCATACGGTCAAAGGTGGAGAAATCATCGTGGAAATGAAAGAGGTGAGCGGAAAACTAGAAATCACCATCTCAGACAATGGAGTGGGAAGAAAAAAATCGGCTCAAACGAAAAAAATTCGCACGCACAAAAGCATGGCGATTGATATTACGCGTGAACGTATTGAGATATTAAATAAAAAGTATAAATTTAGTGGAAGTTTGACTTTCAGTGATTTAGACGATAAAAAGGAACAAGGTACCCTCGTTTCGATTGTTCTTCCACTGAAATATGACACCGAAAACTTTTAAAATCAAAACGAATGATAAGAAAAGTACTCATTATCGATGATGAAAAACCAACTCGGGATTTCATTCGAAAAATGCTTGAATCTTTTGATTTAAAGTTAGAAATCTATACAGATGGAGAAAGTGTTCAGTCTGGAATTGAAGCAATTGAGAACCTCAAGCCCGACATTGTCTTGTTGGATATCCAGATGCCTGATGGAAATGGCTTTGATGTTTTAAAAGCGGTATCGAATAAATCTTTTGAGATCATCTTTATTACTGCCTATCAAGAATTTGCGGTGCAAGCCATTAAATTTAGTGCCCTGGACTATATTTTAAAACCGATTGATGCGGAGGAATTAAAAAATGCGGTGACTAATGCCTTGCAATTGTTATCTCACAAAAAGGACGACCAGCAAATTCAAGCGCTTCAGAATAATATTCAGCCACATTTGAAAAGAAAACTCGTGCTTAAAACACAAGAAAGTATTTTCGTCGTGGAAATTGACGACATCGTTCATTGTGAAGCGGATAAAAACTACACCTTTTTCTATTTGAATGATGGCAAGAAAATCTTGGTGTCAAAAACATTGAAAGACTACGACACCTTGTTGTCCGGACTTCAATTTTTCCGGGTTCATCAGTCCCACTTGATCAATTTGAACTGCGTGGAGCGTTATGACAAACACGACGGAGGTTCGGTAATTTTAAAGGACGGAACAGCCATTCCTCTTTCACCAGCGAAAAAGGAACAGTTCTTTAAAAGCTTAGATCAATTGTAAATTAAGCGAGTGCTTGTGTCAAGTCTGCGATTAAATCATCCGCATCTTCGATTCCAACGCTCAATCTAATCAAAGAGTCAACGACACCACTTTGCTCACGCACATCTTTAGGGATGGATGCATGTGTCATGGTTGCGGGATGTCCGATTAAGGACTCAACGCCACCCAATGACTCTGCTAGCGCGAAAATCTCTACTTTTTTCACAATCGATAAGGCGTCTTCCAGCTGATTTCCTTTCAAGTTGAATGAAATCATTCCACCGAAACCGCGCATTTGTCTTTTAGCAACTTCATGATTTGGATGACTTTCAAATCCTGGCCAATACACTTTGTCGATTTTAGGATGAGTTGCTAAGAATCGAGCTACTTTCTCACCGTTCTCGCAATGACGTTGAACACGTAAATGAAGCGTTTTAATGCCACGTAATACTAAGAATGAATCCATTGGAGCTGTAACAGCTCCTGACGAGTTCTGAATACGGTACATTTCATTAGCGATGTTCTCATCCGAACAAACCAATGCACCCATAACAACGTCTGAGTGTCCACCAAGGTATTTCGTTACGGAATGCATCACTACATCAGCCCCTAAGTCTAAGGGATTTTGTAAATATGGTGTTGCAAAGGTATTATCGACACACAGCATCGCACCGGCTGCTTTAGAAATTTTCGCCATGGCTTCAATGTCCACGATGTTCATCATAGGATTTGTCGGGGTTTCTACCCAAATCATTTTGGTGTTTTTATTAACCAAGGCTGCAACAGCATCCACATCTTGCATATTCACAAAATGAAATTTAATGCCATATTTCTCGAAGATTGTTCTAAATATACGGTAGGATCCTCCGTACAAGTCATTTGTTGAAATAACTTCATCACCAGGATTCAACATTTTTAACACACAATCAATGGCTGCTAGTCCTGAACCAAAACAAGCACCAAACTTCCCATTCTCAATTGCAGCGATGTTTTTTTCTAGTGCATGACGCGTGGGATTTTGGGTGCGTGAATATTCGTATCCCTTGTGGTTTCCAACGCCATCTTGAACATACGTTGAAGTTTGGTAAATAGGTGTCATAATGGCACCTGTTGCTGGATCTGGATGAACACCAGCGTGGATAGCTTTTGTAGCGAATTTCATGTGTTGAATTTTATGCAAAATTAGCAGAATCTTTAAGGTAAATTTAATTCTTTGGATGGATCCCAAAAGATTTCTGAAAAGTGTTGGATTTGATCGTCTTGTATTTGGATTCCTTCGGACTCTAAAGCTTGTTGCATGGAATCCGGAGTAGGGAAGTGCATTTTACCACTGAGTAAGCCATTTCGGTTGACGACGCGATGCGCGGGAATTCCGGCATATTGATGTGAAGCGTTCATTGCCCATCCAACCATGCGAGCGCCACTTTTCGAACCAAGGTAATTGGCAATTGCTCCGTAGGAGGTCACGCGTCCATGCGGAATGAGTTTGACGATTTGAAACACGAGTTCAAAGAAATCCTTGTTTTTGGCGTTCAGATTTTCAATCATGAAACAAAGATATAAATGGATTCCATAAGAAAAGGTAATTGGACTTTTTCGAGAAACAAAAAAGCCACCTGTTGAGGTGGCTTTCAAAATCTTTATATGCGGTGATTATTTTTTGTCACAACATGCTTTTTTATCTTTCGCACATTCATTGGCATTTCCTAACCATTTTCCATCTTTTCCATAATGAGCCATGCAAATTGCTTTCTCTTCAGGTGAACATCCTTTTTCGTCACACATTTTAGCGCATTCGTCTTTAGACATTTTTGCACATTCATTCATGTCACATTTCATGTTCATTTTTCCTTCATGACACATTTCCATTCCTTCATGACACATTTTGTTGTCACCAGTGCACATGTCATTTGACATACATTTGCCATCACGCATTTCGCAAGCAGCTGAACCATTTCCGTTCGTTTCTTCCGAAGAAGCGCCACTTCCTAAAATTGGAGCAATCACTAATCCAATTAAACAAGTCAATTTGATTAAGATGTTCATTGATGGACCAGAAGTATCTTTAAATGGATCTCCAACGGTATCTCCAGTTACTGCAGCTTTGTGAGCATCAGAACCTTTGTATGTCATTTCTCCATTGATTTCAACACCTGCTTCGAATGATTTTTTCGCGTTGTCCCAAGCACCACCAGCGTTGTTTTGGAAAACTGCCCAAAGAACACCAGATACGGTAACACCGGCCATATAACCACCTAACATTTCAGCGATTAATTGGTTGTTATCAGCATAAACTAATTTACCTAAAAGTACAATTGCGATAGGGAATCCGATAGTCATCACTCCTGGCAACATCATTTCTCGTAAAGCAGCTTTCGTAGAAATCTCCACACATTTACCATATTCAGGTTTTCCAGTGCCTTCCATGATACCTGGAATTTCTTTAAACTGACGACGAACTTCGTAGACCATGTCCATGGCTGCTTTTCCTACTGAATTCATTGCTA
>ENA-OUVC01000125-OUVC01000125.1-marine-metagenome-genome-assembly--contig:-NODE-125-length-53598-cov-5.394873_pt1 | contig 53598 bp, 45 predicted proteins | sample MGYA00248622_ERZ508571 | MGnify/ENA primary metagenome ERZ508571 (study PRJEB26236, sample SAMN06267175) | marine metagenome | isolation source: Columbia River Estuary | place: USA:Columbia River Estuary... | reverse complement strand
TCCAAAAAATCAGACTATGCACTGCTACTCTTTCACGAAAACTTTGGAGTAAAACCGCAAGAACTAACGAATTCATTTTTTAATCAATCAATACTTAAACAACGCATTATGATGTTACAAAAAAACAAATCGAAAAAAGTGACCTTATTGAAATATGGTCTTATTGCTCCACTATTTTTAGGCATGCTCGTGTTATCCTCGGCATTTGTGAGCAAGCAAACTACACAACAAATTGCAAAAAGTGTGTTAACAGACACCATTCCTACCCCACCGATTCCACCAAATCCTCCAAAACCGGAAGCCCCCAAAAAAGCTCTTAAATTGGGAATTAAAGGCGATGATAACCTTATTTATATCGTAAATGGAAAGGAGATTAGCGTAGCAGAATTAAAAAAAATAGATAAAAATTCTATTCGTACCATTGATATCAAGGGCAAAGCAATGGTTATTAATTTAAAACCTGCCACGGCTATTGGAGATTCTTCAGCAACACAACAGAATGCTGAATTTAGAAAATGGGTCGAGGGCGAAAAGCTAAAAGAAGGGGTTATTGTTATTAAACCTAATACTAAAAAAGGCTATCAATCAGACAGCAATAAACCACTAACCGTTATTGATGGAAAGTTAATTGAAGCAGGATTCGATATGAACACCATCAATCCAAACGCCATTGAGTCTATTAGTGTATTAAAGGGGGAAAGTGCAGTGAAAGCTTATGGCAAAGCCGGGAAAAACGGGGTAATTCAGATTACGCTCAAAAAATAAGTGCCCTTTTCATAAAAAAAGCCCTCCCGAAATTTCGGGAGGGCTTTTTTGTAGTTCCTAAATTTGCTTAGGCTTCATCCTTAAAGAAATTGGCCGTAAAATAATCGCGGTTCATGCGGGCAATATTAGTAATCTTAATTTCTTTCGGGCACTCGGCTTCACAAGCACCGGTATTGGTACAGCTACCAAAACCTTCAGTATCCATTTGGTTAACCATGGCTTGCGCACGTTGGTAACGCTCGGGCTGGCCTTGCGGCAATAGTGCTAACTGTGAAACTTTTGCGGATACAAATAACATAGCCGACGCATTTTTACAAGCCGCTACACAAGCTCCGCAACCAATACAAGTAGCAGAATTGAAAGCCTCATCGGCTACCGGTTTTGGAATGGCAATAGCATTGGCATCGGGTACACCACCGGTATTTACCGATACGAAACCACCTGCATGCTGAATGCGATCGAAAGCCGAACGGTCTACGGCCAAATCTTTAATTACTGGAAATGCCGATGCTCTCCATGGTTCAATCACAATGGTTTCGCCATCGTGAAAACTACGCATATGCAATTGGCAAGTGGTAATGGCTTGTTTAGGTCCGTGCGGACGGCCATTGATGTGTAAAGAACACATCCCACAAATTCCTTCACGGCAATCGTGATCGAAGTGAATGGGGTCTTCGCCTTTTTTCACTAGGCCTTCGTTTACCACATCGAGCATTTCTAAAAACGACATGTCGGGAGAAATGCCTGGTGCCGGATAGGTTACAAAAGTACCCTTGGTATTTCCGTTTGGCTGACGCCAAACTTTAAGTGTTAAATTCATATTTCCACTCATAATAAACTATTTATAACTCCGCTGAGAGAGTTTTACGTTTTCAAATTTCAAGTCTTCCTTGTGTAAAGCTTCTGGCTTGTTCTCACCGGTATACTGCCAAGCGGCTACATAGGCAAATTTTTCATCGTCACGCAGTGCTTCACCTTCTTCAGTTTGGCTTTCTACACGGAAGTGGCCACCACAGGATTCGTTGCGATCTAAGGCATCATCAATCATCAATTCACCCAGTTCAATAAAGTCGGCTACACGGCCAGCTTTTTCTAATGACATGTTGAACTCTTCGTTAGAACCCAACACAATCGCATTTTTCCAGAAATCGCTTTTTAAATCTTGGATGAGTTTTTTCGCTTTTTTCAAGCCTTCTTCAGAACGGGACATACCGCAGTATTCCCACATAATTTTACCCAATTCGCGATGGTATTCATCAACCGTTTTATTTCCTTTGAGGGATAATAATTTTTGCAAACGTTCTTCTACCGCTTTTTTGGTTTCGGTAAAGGCCGGATGTTTTATATCTATTGCTTTTGGACCAATGGTGGCCAAATAATCGCCCAAAGTATACGGAATTACAAAATAACCATCGGCCAAACCTTGCATTAAGGCAGAGGCTCCTAAACGGTTGGCACCGTGGTCGGAGAAATTGGCTTCGCCCAAGGCATACAAGCCCGGTACGGTGGTTTGTAAATTATAATCGACCCATAAGCCGCCCATGGTATAGTGTACCGCTGGGTAAATACGCATGGGTTGTTTGTACGGATTTTCGTCGGTAATTTGATAGTACATATCAAATAGGTTTCCGTATTTGGCACGAACGGCATCTTCGCCTAAACGGCTGATGGCATCGGCAAAATCTAAATACACGGCAACACCCGAAGTACCTACACCTTTGCCTTCATCAACCATTTCTTTGGCATTACGAGAAGCCACATCACGTGGAACCAGGTTACCAAATGATGGATATTTGCGTTCTAAAAAATAATCGCGTTCGTCTTCTTTAAGATCAGTTGCTTTGATTTTTCCGTCACGGATTTGTGCGGCTAATTCTTTGGTTTTAGGCACCCACACACGTCCATCGTTACGCAAAGATTCTGACATCAAGGTCAGTTTCGATTGATGATCGCCCGATACGGGGATACAAGTTGGGTGAATTTGGGTAAAGCAAGGGTTACTAAAAAAGGCACCACGTTTGTGGGCTCTCCAAGCAGCCGTTACGTTACAGCCCATGGCGTTGGTAGATAGGTAATATACGTTACCGTAACCACCGGTACACAACAATACGGCATGGGCAGCATGTGTTTCGATTTCGCCAGTAACCAAGTTACGGGCAATAATTCCTTGAGCTTTGCCATCAACGGTTACTACATCTAGCATTTCATGACGACTGAACATCTCAACTTTGCCTTCGTGTATTTGGCGGTTTAGGGCCGAGTAAGCGCCTAATAATAATTGTTGTCCGGTTTGGCCACGAGCGTAAAACGTACGCGAAACTTGCGCACCACCAAACGAACGGTTATCTAACAAGCCACCGTATTCGCGGGCAAAAGGTACGCCTTGTGCCACACACTGGTCAATAATGTTTACTGAAACTTCAGCCAAGCGGTATACGTTTCCTTCACGGGAACGGTAATCACCACCTTTAATGGTATCGTAAAACAAACGTTCCACGCTATCGCCATCGTTGCGGTAGTTTTTAGCCGCATTAATACCCCCTTGAGCAGCAATAGAGTGTGCTCTACGTGGCGAATCTTGGTAACAGAATGCTTTTACATTGTAGCCCAATTCGGCTAAGGAAGCAGCCGCAGAAGACCCTGCCAAACCGGTTCCCACCACAATAACGGTGTATTTCCGTTTATTGGCCGGGTTTACCAATTTTAGGTTAAACTTGTGTTTCGACCATTTTTCGGCTAATGGTCCTTCTGGAATTTTGGCATCTAACTTCATGTCAGAACGTATTTTTAGCGGTTAAACCGTAGTGTATAGCTTATTTACAAAAGAAAAAATAAAGTGGCATGGCAGCAAAGGCTAATGGTATTAAAACCCCAAAGCCCCAAACGCCAATGCACTTAATTAAGGGCATAAATTTTTTGTGGTTCCAACCAAAGGTTTGAAAAGCACTTTGAAATCCGTGAATTAAGTGGAATGAAAGGGCGGCCATACCTAAAAGGTATAAAGCCACCAGCCAGCAATTTTTAAATGCAAAGGCGGTAGTGGCATACAAATCTTTGGCTTTAATAATTTCTACTCCTTGTTCTTGGTATTTCACATACTCTTTAAACTCGGCGGCAGGCAAATCACGTTGCGTGGTTTGTAGCGTATTTAAATCGGTTCGGTATTCTACAAAAGGCACCTTACCCCAGTGATACTCGTACCAGAAATTAGACATGTGGACACTAATAAAAATAAGTAATACTGTGCCTAATATTCCCATATTACGAGAAGTCCACGGGCTGTTAGCCGATCCTTTATAGGCACCATACGGCACCTTACGTGCTTTACGATTGCCTATAGTAAGTATTAAAGCATAAAGAGCATGTACCACAATGGAAGTGTACAACAAATACGATACAATTTTAATTGGCGGAAAATGCGTCATAAAATAAGCGTACTCATTAAAAGCCTTGCCGCCATCTGCTTTGAATAGTTGGATATTTCCGATGAGGTGGACTACTAAGAAAGTGCAAAGAAATAGGCCTGTAAGGGCCATAATTAATTTTTTTCCTAGAGAGGATGAGAATGTTTTTGCGAAAGTACTCATTACCGTTTTTATAAGTTTTTTGGTGCTCAAAAGTATCTAATAAAAAGCAAAAAAATAAAGATTAGAGTAGCTCATTTCAAGATTTTTTTTATTTAGAACGATTCTAATCAAGTGGTGCGAAAAGCTGCATACTAAAGTCTTAGGAATGGGCGTTTTTGCGATTAAGAAAGCGGCTGCGTAACTTTAAGTATAAAATTAAACCGATATGGCATACCCTTCTATTTATGAACAAAAAACAGTTGAGGCGCTAGCGCAACGTATTGGAAAACTAAGCAAGCATAGTTCGGCCAATTGGGGTAAAATGAATGTAGCCCAAATGTTAGCACACTGCTGCATACCCTATGAGCAAATTTTTGGAGAGAGAAACGATCGGATTTCTGGTATCATGAAATTTTTGATGTGCTATGTATTCAAAAAGAGTATGGTAAACGAAGTTCCGTACAAACAATCCTTACCAACGGCTCCCTTTTTTATTATGGCCGATGATAAAGACTTTGAGAAGGAACAAAAACGTTTGTTAAACTATATTAATAAGTGCCAGCAATTAGGGGCTGATGGCTTAGTAAAACAAAAACACCAAGCATTGGGTATGCTAAAAGCCCTAGAATGGAATAATTTACTTTACAAACACCTAGACCACCATTTGCGGCAGTTTGGCGTATAAAAAAAGCCCTCCTGAAATTTCGGGAGGGCTTTTTTGTAAAGGGTACTTAACGTACCTGGAAGGTATAATTTATTCGTGCACCATCCGGAGCAATACCGGTGATTTGCAACATATCGTTTTTGCGATTGCCAAGGGCTTCGTCTAAATCATCAACTTTAGCAACGGTTTTTCCGTTTATCGCAGTAATAATGGTTCCCTTAGGCAAGCCAACTTGATCAAACAGGCCGCCATTACGTACTTCTGAAACGATTAAACCAGCATTAAGTCCGAATTTTTTCTTGGTGCTTTCAGAAATAGGCGCAAAACTTGCACCTAATTTATTAAACACTTCTTCAGTTGATTTTGAAGAAGCTATTTTGGCGCCTTCATCAGCTTTTAGCACGGCAGTTAACGTTTTTTCTATGCCATTGCGCACCAAAGAAATAGCAATTTTATCCCCCGGGCGGTGACGGCCAACCTGTTCTTGTAATTCTGAAGAGGCATTTACCGCTACGTTATCGAGTTTAATAATTACATCTCCCTCTTTCACACCGGCAGCTTGGGCAGCGCCACCATCTACTACTTTATCTACATACACACCTTGGGTAGATTTTAAGCCTTTTTTCTCTGCCAACTCTGCATCTACTTCACCTATTTGTATACCCAAAAAACCACGCTGTACCGAGCCAAATTTTTGAAAATCATCTAAAATTTTCTTCGCTAAGTTTACTGGAATGGCAAAACCGTAGCCCTCGTAATTGCCAGTTTGCGAAGCAATGGCCGCATTAATGCCAATCAATTCTCCGTTGGTGTTCACTAAGGCGCCTCCGCTATTCCCTCGGTTAATCGCAGCATCGGTTTGTATAAAGGATTCGATGGGACGACTTTTTGAAATCGCCGGATCTTGCCCATCGCCTAAAATACCAATGGCACGAGCTTTGGCGCTCACAATACCTGCGGTAACGGTAGAGGTTAGGTTGAAAGGGTTACCCACGGCCAATACCCATTCGCCTACACGCACATCGTCTGAGTTACCCATTTTTACACTGGGTAAGCCTTTAGCAGTTACTTTAAGGAGAGCCAAATCGGTATTCGCATCGCGGCCTATTACTTTGGCCAAAAAAGAACGTTTATCGTTCAATACCACTTCAATTTTATCGGCGTTTTCTACCACGTGGTTGTTGGTTACAATGTAGCCATCTTCCGATAAAATAACTCCAGAGCCGGAAGCCATTTGTGGCGAACGTTGTTGAGGCATGCGACGACCAAAAAAATCTTGAAACATATCGTCAAATGGGTCGACCCCACCGCTTCTGCTCGAACCCGAGTAGGTAGTTTTAATGTGCACGACAGCGGGCGTAACCAGAGCAGCGGCTTGTGTGAAATCTGGGTTTCCTGTTGAAGAAAGTGCTCCGCTTGGGTTGCTTGCAAAAAATGTCTGTTGCTTGTTATCGATTGAGTTGCTGTCGGTAATTTTTGTTTCTACCAATTTATACGCACCTAAGGTAATTACACCACCTAAACAGGCGGTTAGTAACATAAATCCAAATTTTTTCGTATCCATCTTTCTGTTTGATTTTGTTGAGTCAAATTTACTACTAGATGGGGGTTAAATCCTATAGCTAAACTGCCACAAAATTGTTAAATTATGTTAAAGCTAGTTTTAGTAAACCTAACCTTACTCCAAATACTCTTTTTTGGCTATAAATTTGTAATCTTGTGTACTCATGACCATGCTACATTTTTATAAATACCAAGGTGCCGGAAACGATTTTGTCGTATTCGATAACCGATCGGGTGCTATTAATCACCAAGAACCTAGCTGGGTACAGGGCCTGTGTAACCGCCGTTTTGGAATAGGTGCCGATGGCCTAATTTTACTGCAAAGCCACCCCGATTTTGATTTTGAAATGGTGTATTACAATGCCGATGGACAGCCAAGCAGCATGTGTGGCAATGGCGGACGTTGTGCGGTAGCTTTTGCCAAAAAACTGGGTATTATTAGCAATGAAACTACTTTTTTAGCGGTAGATGGGCCTCACTATGCCCATAGTAGCGAAGATGGAAGCTGGGTAAGTTTGCAAATGATTGATGTATCGGTACTAGAAAGAGATGGCGAAGCCTGGGTACTAAACACCGGCTCTCCGCATTATGTTAGTACGGTACAAAACCTCAGTCAGCTAGATGTGTACAATGGCGGAAAAGCCATTCGTTACAATAGCACCTATACTGAAAAAGGCATCAATGTAAATTTTATTGAAGAAGATGCTGTAGGCTATGCAGTACGCACCTACGAGCGTGGGGTTGAAGATGAAACCTTGGCTTGTGGTACCGGCGTTACCGCCGTAGCGTTGGCTATGGCCAAAGAAAAAGGCCTAATAGGTACGCACAATACACCCATTTCTGTTCGTGGGGGTGCACTCAATGTGCGCTTCACCTTTGATGGCAGCACCTTTACCGAGGTGTTTTTAGAAGGACCCGCCACCTTAGTCTTCGAAGGCGATATTCAGCACTAAAAACTTTGCTTTCCGAGTAAAATAGCTTAGATTTAACATTTTTTTCAGTGCTACCTTCTGAAAATTTTGTGTCTAAATGCTCCGTCTACAAAGCGATAAACCCTGCAAACTCGTATATGCGCTCTGCAAACACGAATACCTAGGTTATTTGATTGAACCCCACGTGGTGCAATTAAATGCCAATGGGAGTTTTTCGCTCACCTACCAACGTTTATTTAGCAATACCGCTAAAGAATTTGCATCTATTTTAGATGAAACCGACTATCAGCTAATTAAACTTTTAGAGGAGATGGAGCAAACCTATCTCATTAAGAAATACTATAAAAAAAGCATACGACCCGTAGAGTTTTTCACTAAAGTGTTTACGCCTCAGCTATTCGAGGTATATCGACCTAAAATTGAAAAGAAATTGGTGGAGGCCTTAGCCCTACTGGGAAACAAGCCCTTATACCTTATGGGTAAAGAGGGCTGGCCGGTAGAAAAACGTATCCAGCTAGCTAGTGAAGGGGCTACAGTATTGTTTCATTTTAGGCGCAACGAAACAGAAACCCGCTATTTCCCAACCATTAAATACCAGGGGCAACGCATTGAGTTTATGTTTAAAGAGGCACAAGTAATTTGCAACCAACCGGCTTGGCTTTTGGTAGAAAATATGCTCTACTTTTTTGAAGACGATATAGAAGGGAAAAAATTACAGCCCTTTTTAAACAAACGCTTTATTGCTATTCCAAGAGCTTCGGAGAAAACCTATTTCGAAAAATTTGTGGCTCCGCTGATTGAAAAACACCATGTGTATGCCGAGGGCTTTACCATTATTCCGGAACGCTACGAAGCGGTACCCGTGCTCAAAGTAGTTCAATTAGGCGATTTTACGCAACTGCAATTGCATTTTAAATATGGAGATTACGTGTTTCAGGCCGATACGGGTAAACGGGTATCAGTGCGCATGGAACAACAAGGCGAAGAAACAATTTTTCATCGGGTAAAGCGATCGCTTACCTGGGAAAAAACCAAAATTGATGCACTAGTGGAACAAGGGTTGCGACCCGTGGGTGGTTTGTATGCGCACCTCGAAGTAAACACAAACCAGGAAGAAAACACCAGCCCAATTGAGTGGATTAATACCCACCACGATTGGCTCGTATTTCAAGGATTTGAATTAAAGCAAAGTGGCGGCGATAAAACCTTTGTACTGGGAAGCAGCCGGATTAATTTAGAGGTAAAAGAGAGCAACGATTGGTTTGATATTGAAGCCACCGTGTGGTTTGGCCCCTACGAAATCCCGTTCATGGCACTAAAAAATCATATTTTAAAACGTATAAAAGAGTTTACGTTGCCCGGGGGCGAAATTGCCGTCATTCCCGAAAAGTGGTTTAGCCAATACAGTAACCTCTTTCACTTTAGCGAAGGAAAAAACGAATTAAAACTCAAAAAACACCATATAGGCTTGGTAAACGATATTGCCAATTCCGAATTAGCAGCCATTAGTATGGACCGGAAATTGCAGAAACTGGCCAATTTTGAAGGTATAGAATCAGTAAGCATGCCTAAGGGTTTTAAGGGCACCTTGCGCCCCTACCAAGAAGCAGGTTATCACTGGTTTAACTTTTTACGCAAATACCACTTTGGTGGTTGCTTGGCCGACGATATGGGTTTGGGGAAAACCGTGCAGGCCTTGGCTTTGCTTCAACAAGTAAAAGAAGAGCATGCTGAAGAAGGTGCTACTTCTTTAATCATTATGCCCACCTCCCTCATTTACAATTGGGAACGAGAAGCTGCCAAATTTGCTCCTAAACTAAAGATTTTAGTGTACGCCGGAGCGCTTCGCAATAAAGATATCAGTCGGTTTAGCCAATACGATGTAGTGCTGAGTACCTATGGTATTAGCCGGGTAGATGCCGATTTGTTGAGTGCATTTTATTTTCACTACATCATTTTAGATGAAAGCCAAAATATTAAAAATGCGGCTTCAAAAGCGTTTAAAGCTATCCGTCAATTTAAATCTAAAAACCGATTGATTTTGAGTGGAACCCCGATTGAAAATTCGGTAAACGATTTGTGGACCCAGATGTCGTTTATAAACCCAGGCTTATTGGGTTCGCAACATTATTTTCAAGAAGAGTTTGTATACCCCATTGAGAAAAAGAAGGATGAAGAAAAGGCGCTAAAATTGCAGGCGCTAATTAAGCCCTTTGTATTACGCCGCACCAAAGACCAAGTGGCTACCGAATTGCCACCCAAAACCGAGCATGTATTTTATTGCGAAATGAGTGCCGAGCAGGCCAGTATATACGAAGAAATAAAATCGAGCTACAGGAACGAATTGATGCAAAGCATTGCCGATGGTACAGTAGCTAAAAAACAAGTAGAGGTATTGCAGGGTTTAACCAAACTCCGGCAAATTGCCAATCATCCGAAGTTAATACAGCCCGATTATGAAGGCGAATCGGGTAAGTTCGAAAACGTGATTCATACGCTCGATCATATTTTAGCCAATGGGCACAAGGTGCTGGTGTTTTCACAGTTTGTGCGCCAGCTAGATATATACCGCAAACATTTTGATAAAGAGGGCATTCGCTATGCGTATTTAGATGGACAAACCCGGAACCGCAGCGAAGTGGTGGATTCTTTTAAGCAACAAAAAGATATTCAACTGTTTTTAATTTCTTTAAAAGCCGGTGGCGTAGGCTTAAACCTTACCGAAGCCGATTATGTATTTATGCTAGACCCTTGGTGGAACCCAGCGGTTGAACAACAAGCCATTGACCGCACCCACCGCATTGGGCAGCAGAAAAACGTGTTTATTTATAAGTTCATCAGTAAAAATACGGTGGAAGAGAAAATTTTAGCCTTACAAGATCGTAAGAAAAAAGTGGCGCAAGCACTTATTACCACCGAAGATCATTTCGAAAAATCGCTTAGTGCAGCCGATATTGAAGAGTTGCTACGCTAAGCCCGGCTGAAACAAATACACGTAATTGTATACATAGTGGCTGGCCGCTCCGGCTACAACAAATACATGCCATATTTCGTGGCTATGCACCCATTTGTGGTAGGCTCTATCTTGGTAGTAAAACACGGTTCCGCCAATGTAAAACACACCGCCCAACATGAGCCATAAAATAGCTTCTAAAGGCACTTTTAATAGCATTTGGTTTAATAAGGGCACAATTAATAAACCCATACCAATATAAATGGCCAAGGAAAAGCCTTTGTTTTGCAGGCGGTTAAAGATTTTAATGGTACAGCCAGCCAAGGCAATGAGCCACACCACAGAAAAAATGGTCCAACGTAGGCCACCATCAAACACTAACAATATAGTGGGGGTATACGAACCAGCTATCATGAGGTAAATGCAGCAGTGATCGAATTTTTGCCAAAAACGAATCTCTTTTTCGGTACTGGGGTAACCGTGGTAGGTGGCGCTAATGCCAAATAATACTACTGTACATAGGCCGTACACGATAGCGGCAAACTGCTGAATGTCGCTAATTGAATGGGCAAATAAAATATAAGCTCCCGGCAAGGCCAATAAAGCCGGCACAAAGTGGGTATAAAAATTAACCGGCTGACGGATTTTTCTATTCTTAATCTTCATCCTGACGAGGCTCTTTGCTTATCTGATCAAATAGCTGATCCATTTTTTCTACGTAATCGTTGGTATCGTCAACAAAAAACTCTAACTGCGGTACAACACGAACTTGGTTTTTAATTTTTGCGCCTAATTTATAGCGTATTTCGCTGGCATGGGCCTTCACCGAACTTAAAGAAGCAGCGGCATCGGTACTGTTAAAAAAGCTTAAAAAAACCCGAGCAATGGCCAAATCGGGCGTTACACGCACTTTGGTAATGGTTACCAAGGTATTGGGCAAAAAATTCATGCCCTCTCGTTGAAATATTTCGGCTAAATCTTGCTGAATAACTCCGGCAAATTTTTGTTGACGTTTACTTTCCATATTAGCTTTATTAAATGCCTAATTTATAATTAATATAACAGCTTATCAAAAGGATAGCGCTGTGTATGAATGGTTTTTACGCGATCGTATAAAAGCGTTCTAAATTGCTCTAAATTTTCTTTTTTGGTGGCCGAAATAAATAAAGCCGGGCTGCTATTTTTAGCCATCCAACTCTGCTCAAAATCGGCTAAAGTTACAGGTTCATCATCCTCTTTTTCGAGATTTTGATAGGCATCAATTTTATTAAACACTGTAATTATTTCTTTATCAATAGCGCCCAATTCTTTAAGTGTTTCGTTCACCGTATTCATGTGATCTTCAAAGTTAGGGTGCGAAATATCAACCACATGAATTAAAATATCGGCTTCGCGTACTTCATCTAAAGTCGATTTAAAACACTCCACCAAATGATGCGGTAATTTTCGAATAAACCCAACCGTGTCTGAAAGCAAAAAAGGCAAATTATCAATAACTACTTTACGCACGGTGGTATCTAGTGTGGCAAATAATTTATTTTCTGCAAACACCTCCGATTTAGAGAGCATGTTCATAATGGTAGATTTGCCCACATTGGTATAACCCACCAAAGCCACCCGAACCAATTGATGGCGGTTTTTGCGCTGCGTGGCATTTTGCTTATCAATTTCGTCCAAACGCTCTTTAAGCAAGGAGATTTTATTGAGAATAATACGTCTATCGGTTTCAATTTGGGTTTCACCCGGACCACGCATACCAATACCCCCTTTTTGACGCTCCAAGTGAGTCCAAAGTCGGGTTAATCGGGGTAACATATATTGTAATTGGGCCAATTCTACCTGCGTTTTGGCTTGCGATGTTTGAGCCCTTTTGGCAAAAATATCGAGGATAAGGTTACTGCGATCTAAGATTTTAATTTGCAACTCGTTTTCAATGTTGCGCAATTGAGAAGGTGAAAGCTCATCGTCAAACACCACGATGTCTATTTCTTCGGCTTTAATATAGTCCTTAATTTCTTCCAGCTTGCCCGTACCCACAAAAGTTGCCCGATCGGGCCTTTGCATGCGTTGAGTGAAGGAATGTATGGTTTCGCCACCAGCCGTTGCTACCAAAAACTCGAGTTCCTCCAGGTACTCCCGAGTTTGCGCATCGCTTTGGCCGGGTGTAATAATTCCCACCAAAACAGCCCGTTCCGGTTTAATTGCGGTGTCGTAAAATTTTTGTTTTGCCATTTAGATGAGCAAAGATACCAATTTACGAGGCTTTTTTGGAGGGAATTGGTGGATTTAGTTACGCAGCGGAGCCAAATAAGGGGCGACCACTTTGCATAATAGTAACCATAACAACTACCAAAGCTAATCCGTAAAAAAGTAGAATAGCACGGTGTTTATTAGCAGCTTCGACAGCACGTTTTGCACGGCCATGCCCTATGGTAATTAATACCAAAGAAAACAGCATCATCACGCTATGCTCTACAGTCCAATAACGTAAGGTAGGATCTTTCATAGTTGATGCAGTAAATTGCACCAAGGGGCTGAAATAAAACAGCGCCAAACCCAATAACAATTGCGTATGTGCAGAAATCATGGCAAATAATGCCACTTTACGATTGCCTTCGGTAAACTCTTTTTTACCCAACCAGCCAGCCAAGGCCTGAACAATAGCCAATAGCACCAAGGCCAATACCACGTATCTAAAACCCGAGTGAAATTTTAAAAGAAATGAATACATATTTTTTCTATTTTGTGTATTCAAATTACGTGAATTATTTGCGAAATATTGGAAGATAATTTCTTTACTTGGTGTAACAGCAAAATTACCTCGAAAAGTTATTCCCAAAAGGCAGAATCACTAATTTAAACATTCGAAAAAATTAAAAAATAACACATGAAAAAACTCGTACTCTTTTGTTTGCTCCTAACAGGTTTTACAGCCATGGCGCAAGAAACTTACCCGGTAAATGGGTCATGGGATAAGCGCCCAGGCTTGTATGCATTTACCAATGCTACCATTGTGCTTAATGCCGAACAAACCATTAGCAACGGAACCCTCTTGGTAAAGAATCGTAAAATCGAAGCCGTTGGTCAAAACTTAACCATTCCAAAAGGTTATGTTGTAATTGATTTAAAAGGGAAATTTATTTACCCTTCATTTATTGATGCCTTTAGTAGTTATGGCCTCTCCGAAGCTAGCCGCCCACAAGGTGGATTTAGAGGCCAGGGGCGTTCTACAGTGTTTACCAGCACCAAAGTTGGGGCCTACAATTGGAACGAAGCCATTAGACCCGAAATAGCTGTAAAATCTATGTTTACCGTAGATGCTAAGAAAGCTGAGGAATTAAAGAAAAACGGATTTGGAGCTGTACAAGCTATCAATCGTGATGGAATAGCCCGAGGCACCTCGTCCGTGGTTAGCTTAAATGATGAAAAAGAAAATAATGCGTTTCTTAAAGATGTAGCCGCTGCCCAATATTCCTTTAATAAAGGCAGCTCTAACAACAATTATCCCTCCTCATTAATGGGATCCATTTCCTTATTGCGCCAAACCTATTACGATGCACAATGGTATAAAAATCAGAAAGAAGAATTTAATATCTCTTTAGACGAATTTAATAAAACACAAAGCCTACCTCAACTATTTGAGGTTAACGATGCATTAAGCGTATTAAGAGCCGATAAAATTGGTGATGAATTTGGCAAACAATTCATCTTTAAAACCGACGGAAAAGAATACCAACGCATAGCCGCTATTAAAGCAACCGGCGGAAGCTTTATTATTCCGGTTAACTTTCCGAAACCCTACGATGTAGAAAACCCAGTAGATGCTCGTAACATCAGCTTAAGCCAATTGAAAGATTGGGAATTGGCGCCAAGCAACCCAGCAGCTTTAGAAAAAGCAGGTGTTCGCTTTGCCATTACCGCATACGGTTTAGAGAGTAGCAAAGATTTCATGGCAAACATTCGCACCGCTATTGAGAATGGCTTAAGCGAAAAACAAGCCTTAAAATCTCTTACCGAAGTCCCAGCTAGCTTATTGGGCGTAGCCGATCAGGTAGGTAGCCTAGCCCCAGGTAAATTGGCCAACTTTATTATCACCTCCGATGCGGTGTTTAAAAAAGAAAGCGCCATTTACGAAAACTGGGTGGAAGGTCGTCAGTTTGTAGTTTCTAAAATGGATGTGAAAGATTTACGTGGTAGCTATGCCCTTACCTTGGGCGGTATAGGAGAGTTAAAACTAAAAGTAGCCGGCACCGCCAATGCGTACGATGTAAGTATAGAGCGTCAAGGAGCTGATAGTTTAAAAACAAAAGCCACCTTTAGCCGCAACGGCGATTTGTTAAATCTTTATTTCGACCTGAAGAAAAATCCTTCAGGCTATGTTCGCCTAAGCGGTTACATTGCTTCGGTTGCACCAGTAAGTTTTAAAGGTGAGGCTATTACCGCCGATGGTAGTTCGTCTAAATGGACGGCTACTTTCCAAGAAGCTGCTAAAACAGCCGATGCACCTAAAAAAGAAACTCCTAAAGCTGCCAACACAACGGGAGCCATTATTTATCCGTTTACCGCCTTCGGTTATACCGAAGCACCAAAAGCAGAAACCGTATTGTTTAAAAATGCAACGGTTTGGACCAATGAGAAAGAGGGTATTTTACCCAATACCGACGTGCTGATTGAAAATGGAAAAATAAAAGCAATAGGGAAAAACTTGCCTGCCGGTACCGCTAAAGTAATTGATGCTACAGGCAAACAATTAACGCCAGGTATTGTTGACGAACACTCTCACATTGCTGGATCGGGTGGTATTAATGAGGGGGCACAATCAGTAACTTCCGAAGTACGCATTGCTGATATCATCAACTCAGAAGATGTAAACATATACCGCCAATTAGCCGGTGGGGTAACTACCTCTCATATTTTACACGGATCGGCCAACGCGATTGGTGGACAAACTCAAGTACTTAAATTACGTTGGGGTAAAACGCCCGAAGAATTAAAATTTGAAGGAAGTGATGGCTTCATCAAATTTGCCTTGGGTGAAAATGTAAAACAAAGTAATTCATCTAGTTTCCCAACCAATGCCAGTCGTTTCCCACAAAGCCGCATGGGAGTAGAGCAAGTATATGTAGATGCCTTTACCCGTGCTAAAGAATACGAAGCAGCACGTGCCGTAAAAGGAAATACGGTTCGTAGAGATTTAGAATTAGATGCCTTGGTAGAAATTTTAAATCAAAAACGATTTATTACCTGCCATTCTTACGTACAATCGGAAATTAACATGCTCATGCACGTTGCCGATTCTATGGGCTTTAAAATAAACACCTTTACCCATATTTTAGAGGGTTATAAAATGGCCGATAAAATGGCTGCTAGAGGTATCGCAGCTTCTACGTTCTCCGATTGGTGGGGCTACAAAAGCGAAGTACTCGAAGCTATTCCGTACAATGGGGCCTTAATGCACCAAATGGGTGTAGTTACTGGCTTTAATTCCGATGATGCCGAAATGGCCCGTCGTTTAAACCAAGAAGCTGGTAAAGCCATTACTTACGGCGGTATGAGCGAAGAAGAAGCCTTCAAATTAGTGACACTAAACCCAGCAAAAATGCTTCATATTGATAATCGTGTAGGTAGTATTAAAGCAGGGAAAGATGCAGATTTGGTACTCTGGTCTGCCAACCCATTATCTGTTTATGCCTTAGCAGAAAAAACCTTTGTAGATGGTATACAATATTGGGATTTGAATAAGAATGCCGAAAGTCTGAAAACAATGAGCGCCGAGAAAGGACGCATTATCCAAAAAATGATGGATGCCAAAAATGGGGGTAGTGCTACCCAACGTCCAAGCATGCAACGTCAGCGTTTATACGAATGCGAAACCTTGGAAGAAGATCAATTTGTAAACAACAACAGATAAAAAATTTAGAAAAAAGAGATGAAAAGATATAGTTTAAGTCTTGCCGCACTGGTGCTAAGCACCCTTTGTTTCGGCCAAGCAAACATATTACCAAGCAAGGCACAAAATAAGCCTATTATAATTAGTCATGCTACTATACACACGGCAACAGGGCTTGTAATTAACAATGGTTTTATTGCTTTTAATGGAGGTAAAATTACCGCACTAGGTGAAGGTGAAGCACCGAATATTGCCGATGCCAATACCATTGATGCTAGCGGAAAACACGTATACCCAGGCTTTATAGTACCCAACACCATTTTAGGTTTGGTAGAAATTGAATTGGGTGCTCGTAGTACCGATGATGGAACCGAAGTGGGAGAAATTAATCCACACGTTCGTTCTCTTATTGCGTTTAATACCGATTCAAAAGTCATTCCAACCACCCGTTCCAATGGAATTTTGATGGCACAGCCTACTCCACTAGGAGACTTAATTCCAGGACAATCATCGGTAGTTACGCTTGATGCCTGGAATTGGGAAGATGCCGCTTACAAAAAAGATATGGCTGTACACGTAAATTGGCCTAGCACCCAAGGTACCGGGCCAGCTGCCGAAGCTGGACAGAAAGTCATAGATAAACTAAACAGCTATTTTACCGAAGCAAAGGCCTATGCTCAACTCACAAAACCTGCGGTTACCAATGCTCGTTTCGAAGCCTTAAAGGGTTTGTTTGATGGTAGCAAAAAGCTGTTTGTAAACGTAAACCAGGCAACGGGTATGTTACAGGCTATAAACTTTGCCAAATCATTTGGCCTAAACCTAGTACTTGTTGGTGCTAGCGAAGCGTATTTGGTAGCCGACGTGTTAAAAGAAAACCAGGTTCCGGTAATTATTGCCGAAACTCAGGCATTACCCGATAAAAACGACGATGATGTGTACTTACCCTACACATTACCAAAAATATTACAAGATGCAGGCGTATTGGTAGCAATAGGTGGTAATAACCGTGTCGACCGTGTACGTAGCTTGCCTTTTCAGGCGGGTACTGCGGCAGCCTATGGTTTAAGCAAAGAACAAGCCTTGGCTCTTATTACCCTCAATACAGCCAAAATATTAGGTATTGATAAAACCACTGGCAGCTTAGAGGTTGGCAAAGATGCTACCCTATTTATTTCTGGTGGCGATGCCCTAGATATGCTGGGCAATAAAGTAGAAAACGCCTTTATTCAGGGTAGAACTATTAACCTAGACAATTTGCACAAGCAATTGTATAAACGTTATCAAGAAAAATACGGCGTAAAATAATTCCATCCGCTAACAGAAAAGCCTCTCGATTTTCGGGGGGCTTTTTTTGTGGTCAAAGGGGTGTAAAATAAAAAAGTCCCTGACGGGCGTCTGGGACTTTTTCGAACTAACCAATTATAAACCTAATGAATAAGGTTGCTATGGGGTAAGGAGTCGAACCTCTAGAAAAGTCTTTGACTTTTCTCACCTGTTAAAAACTCCCCACAGGTACATGAAACTTGCGAATCATTGATACAAATATAAGCAAATGGGTTATTTATTACAAATATGATAATTAACTTATTTAATTTTTACTATATTAGCAACGAAATAAGTATTTTAATAAAAAACTATTAAAAAATGAGTGAAAAAAAGCCTCAAAATTTAGAAATTGACAATTTAGATAAGGAAATTTTATCCATTTTAATGGCCGACGCCACCATTCCCTACACCGAAATTGCCAAAAGATTAATCATTTCCGGCGGAACGGTACACGTTCGGATGAAAAAGATGCAAGACATGGGCATTATTGAGGGTTCGCAGTTGAATGTAAATGCTCAAAAAATTGGCTACGATATTTGTGCGTTCCTAGGTATTTATCTCCAAAAGGGATCGAAGTACAACGAAGCGGTAGAACGCCTAAAAGAAGTGAAAGAAATTGTGGAACTGCATTACTGCACTGGGGCTTACAGTATGTTTGCTAAAATTATTTGTAAAGATACCAGTCACTTACGTCGAGTGTTAAACGATGGCATACAGGCTGCACCCGGCATACAACGCACCGAAACTTTTATCTCTTTAGAAGAAAGTATAAAGCGGCAAATTCAAATAGCTTAAAAACAAGAAAGCCCCGATAATTACCGGGGCTTTCTTTACAATTGGTTGGTTAAATCGTTTATTTATTTAGGTACAATACCTCTTTTACTGCTTTAATTACACGCTCTGCATTGGGTAATGCTTCTTGAATTAGTGTTGAAGCATAAGGCAAGGGCACATCGGCAGAGGTAATACGAATAATTGGCGCATCTAAATAATCGAAAGCTTCGCGTTGTACTTTAAAGCTTACTTCAGTAGAAATAGAGGCTAAAGGCCAGGCTTCTTCTACAAATACCATGCGGTTTGTTTTCTTTACCGAGGCAATTACGGTAGCGTAATCAATGGGACGTACGGTACGCAAATCAATTACTTCGGCATTAATTCCTTCTTTTGTTAATTCTTCTACGGCTGGTATTACCACACGGCTTAACATTTTACCAAAAGTTACGATGGTTACATCGGTACCTTCTTTTACCACACGGGCTTTGCCAATAGGTAAATAATATTCTTCTTCGGGCACTAAGCCCTTATCGCCATACATCACTTCCGATTCCATAAAAATTACCGGATCTGGATCGATAATGGCTGATTTTAATAAGCCTTTTGCTTCATATGGGTCGGCCGGAACTACCACTTTTAAACCTGGGCAGTTGGCGTACCAATTTTCGAAATTTTGAGAGTGTTGGGCACCTAATTGTCCGGCATTACCGGTTGGACCACGAAATACCATAGGCATAGGGAATTGTCCACCACTCATGGAGAGCATTTTGGCAGCAGAATTAATTACCTGGTCAATAGCTACTAAAGAAAAGTTAAAGGTCATGAATTCTACAATGGGGCGTAAACCATTCATGGCGGCACCAACCGCAATACCTGTAAAACCCAATTCGGCAATGGGAGTATCTATAATGCGTTTTTCGCCAAATTCTTCTAACATCCCCTGGCTCACTTTATAGGCGCCATTGTACTCGGCCACTTCTTCGCCCATTAAAAAGATGTTTTCATCTTTTCTCATTTCTTCGTTCATTGCTTCGCGAAGGGCTTCTCTAAATTGTAGTTCTCTCATGGTGTTCAAATCAATTTTTCGGAAGGCAAATATAATCTAGTTTTTCGAAATCTGAGGGCTCAATTATGAATCGATTCTAAGGCCTCCTTTAATCGATGCTATTTTCGTCGGCTCCGGCTAGTTCTAACAAGGTGTCGGGCGCCTGAAAGTTATTGCGTACAAATGTACACCAGTTACAATCTTCTTTGCCACAACCATCAAAACGGTGTTTTTTAATGTTCTCAAAAGTTTCCTTTATCTGGTTGCGTACGATTTGTAAATCTTCGGGCTTAATAAGCACCTTAGCTTTTACATATTCATCGTTATAAGGTTCTATAAAATCAAAATCTACAGAATTTACCTCCCAATCGTGGCGTGGATCGTTTTCTACCAATAAGCGATAGAATACGGCTTGGCGCCAATAATCGCCGCCCAATGGGTTTTTCTCGTCGGCTGGTTTTAGCTTGGCTTTGGCATTTTCATAGCTGCCGGTTTTATAATCTACAATGGTAATTTGCTTGCCATCAAATTCAATTTTATCTAAGTCGCCTTTTACCGGAATACCGCCTATTTCTACCTGTTTAATTTTATGTTCGGTAAGTGTGTTTTTATTCCACTCGTTTACATAGCGCTCGTAATAGGCGGGCAAAATTTTATCGCCATGCTCCAACCTGCGGGTAAATTGTTCGTCGGTAAAGGCTTCTCGATTGCGTTTCATATACCACTTAAAATCGTCCATAAAACGTTCAATAGAATGGAACTCTTGGTTGTTATCGGGCAGAGCTCTAAACAATTTATTCAGGGCCCAGTGTACAGCCGAACCAAAAGTCATAGTATCGTTTTTACCGCTCGGCACTCGAATTAAATTATTGAAATAAAATTTAAGCGGACAGTCTAAATAATTATTTAGGTGTGTTACGCTGAGGCTATATTTTTCTAATAAATGATCAATATAAGGCCCGTCAATTAAGCCCGGATTAATCCGTTCATCGGCACTAAACTGCAATACAAAAAAGGCTTCTAAATCTGCTGTAGGTACTTCTACAAATTCTTCTTGCACATCGGTGCTGGCTTTAATTTCACCAATAAAGAGGGTGGGCTCTTGTGGTTTTCCCTTCGAATCTTCATTTACGTACGAAATAAGCAATTCTTTACGGGCACGAGTAATGGCTACATAAAACAAACGGCGCAATTCCTCCAAATCGCTGGTATTGGCTAGCGACGAAAATACCGTATCGGGTAGCTTAAATTCGCCACTTGTATTTTTACGCTTCTCTTCCCAAACTTTGCGGTTGGCGCCCACTAAAAACACATAATCAAATTCCAAACCTTTTGCGCTATGGCAGGTTAAAAAATGTACGCCAGTTTCGTTAAAAATGGAGTGCGTTAAGGATAGGGGCAAATCGTGCTCTTCTAAAGAATCGAGCAGACTTACAAACTCCACCAAACTTAAATCGGGCTTTTTGCGGCTTTCATCTTTTAAGAAATTAAAAATAGAGGTGAGCATTTGCATCAACCAGGTTTTATCTGCCGATTGCAATACATATGCCAATAAACCGCCTCGAACCATCATTTTTTCGAACAAATTATGAAGCGTTAGGTTGGCGGCTTCCTTAATCCAATACTCTAAATCGTTACTGAGGCGCTGAATTTGTTTTAAACTCTCGGTATTCAGCTCCGCTTCTGGCTTACGAGCAAGTTCATACAGTTTTCTTCGGATGGAGGTTCGTTCTTTGGCATCGTGGTTCTGCTGGCTAACCTCTACGCTAAACTTGGCAATGTCCATCGGATCTATTTGGTAAAAATCGTAGTGCATCAACTCAAAAAGTAAGCCATCGCCACTGTACGGAAATTGTTTTTCGGCAGCCACATAGCGCAACAAGTTGATGATTTTTTTGCCGAATGGTTCCGTTAAAATATTCACCTTTTTCTTGGTGTTTACGGCAATATCTTTTAGCTGAAAATAGCGGGCCAATTCTTCGCCCGAACGGTGTTCCTTATAAATAATGGCAATTTCTTGTGGAGCCACACCTTGCGCAATTAAGTCTTCTACCTGGCGGCTTACATGGGCAAATTCTTGAAATTGGCTACCATAGGCTCTAATTATGGGCTTTACTTCAGAACCGGCATAGGAGGCATTTTTGGCCAACAAATGCTTGCTCAAACCTTGCAATTTTACCCTTTCTTTATTTTGCTCTATGAGTACCCTTGCGGTATCCAAAATATGTTGCGACGAGCGGTAATTATCGGTAAGCATCACTTGGTATAATTGATGCGCATAGGTAGCGTGGTAGGCTTCTATATTTTGCACGTTAGCTCCCTGAAACCTAAAAATAGATTGATCGTCATCGCCCACCACAAAAATATTGGGGGTATCCCAATAACTAATTAAAAGTTGGATGAGTTCATTTTGCGAACCGCTGGTATCTTGGTATTCGTCTACCAATACATACTGAAAACGCTCTTGGTAATTGAGCAATAAGTATTCATCTTTTTTAAAGGCCTCTAGCACCCACAAAATCATATCGTCGTAATCGTAGCGATTCATCTGCTGCATCAGTTTGCGGTAGGCCGGAAACTCCTTGGCAGCGGCACGTAATTTTTCGAGCGATTCTAAAAGGGTATTAAATGCCGGTTTTAGTTCACCGGGCTGCTTATCTTTATATTTTTTCTGGTATTTATAGTCGGCATAATAAGAACTGCCAGGCTCAGAGTCTTTTACCAATTCTATGTATTCATCAATTTTATCACTAATAAATTCGCCCGACCAATCTTCTCGTTTCATGGTGGCAAAAAGATTTTGCAAGCGTTTAATTTCGTAATACACATCGCCTCTAAATCGCTTTAGCGGATGGTCTTTATCAAAACTGTTTACCAATTTCCGAAACAAATCTATGCGCTCCAAATCGGAGAGCACATCCAACTCCAGCTTGCCAAAATAATCTAGATTTTCTTGAATAATATCGTTACAAAAAGCATGAAAGGTATAAATGTTTACCCGATATGCTTCGGGACCAATGAAGTCGAACAAGCGTTTACGCATAGCCACCGCACCAGCTTCAGTATAGGTAAGGCATAAAATATTATGTGCTTGGGCATCGGTATCGAGCAAAATTTTACCAATACGAGCAGCTAAAATTTGGGTTTTGCCCGTTCCGGGACCGGCAATTACCAATACCGGCCCATCTAATTGGTTTACGGCCTTTAATTGATTTTCGTTTAAAGAGGCTAACGCTTGCTTAAAGTGTTCGTTGTATTTAGTAAGGATTTGCATAAGTTTAAAGGTACATAAAAGGATGAAAAGGTGCTGATTTACGACCTGGTTTGACACCTAAATTTCAAGATACAACGTTTAAATGCATCTAAAATCGGTTTTTTTCGTAATCTTTTTTTATGCTTTTTTGCAAATCAAAAAATGATTTTAAACATACACATAGGAAATTTATATACTGCCAAAATTACCGCAAATTTGAGAAAGTAGTAATCCCGGTTTAGCTTTGCCAAAGTAAAGCAAGCACTCGAAAATTTGGCCAGCAAATAATTATCTTTACCAAAATTTAAACACACATGAGCGTATCGGCATTGGCCCAAACCCTAAAAGGATCCGAAATTATTAAAATTGGAGGGGAAATTAATGAGCTGAAAAAGAAAGGAGAAAAAATTGCCAATTTAACTATCGGCGATTTTGATCCGGCTATTTTTCCTGTACCCAATGGATTAAAGCACGGAATCATTGATGCCTACCACGCCAACCATACCAACTACCCACCGGCAGATGGGGTGAGTAGCTTACGGGAAGAAGTAAGTGTGTTTTTAGAAGAACGATACAAATTACACTATACTGCAAAAGAAATTTTAATTGCAGGAGGTTCTCGTCCGCTAATTTATGCTACGTATTTAGCCCTGGTTGATCCGGGAGATAAAGTCGTATATCCGGCACCATCGTGGAACAACAACCACTATTGCCACCTTGCAGGAGCAGAAGGTATAGCTGTACCCACCAAGCCAGAAAATTTGTTTATGCCTACGGCCGACGAGTTGCGCCCGCACTTAGCAGGTGCTACTTTATTGGCTTTATGTTCGCCACTAAACCCAACCGGAACCATGTTTGGTAAACAAGCCTTAACAGAAATTTGCGACTTGGTTCTCGAAGAAAATAAAAAACGCAAAGCAGGCGAAAAGCCTTTGTATCTGTTATATGATCAAATCTATTCCATGCTTACGTTTAACAATACAGAACACGTAGACCCAGTAAGCTTACGCCCTGAGTTAAAAGAGTACGTGGTGTACATTGATGGCATATCTAAATGTTTTGCCGCTACTGGTGTTCGGGTGGGCTGGGGATTTGGTCCAGAGGCTATTATCGGTAAAATGAAATCGATTTTGGGCCACGTAGGTGCTTGGTCGCCAAAGGCAGAGCAAATTGCCACCGCCCATTTTTTAAAAGATACCGTTTCGGTAAACACGTACCTGAATGCATTTAAAATCCAAATTCAGAAAAGTTTGGATACCCTTTACCAGGGCATCAAACAATTAAAATCGGAAGGTTTTTCTGTAGATGCTATTGAACCTATGGGAGCCATATACCTCACTGTGCAGTTAGAGTACGCCGGTAAAACCACTCCAGATGGTACTGTTTTAAAGACCAGTGCCGATATTAATTTTTACCTTATTAGCGAAGCTAAAATTGGTATGGTTCCTTTTTCGGCCTTTGGTACCGGTACCGATGTAAATTGGTTTAGAGCTTCTGTAGGTGGGTGTTCTTTGGCTGATATTGAAGAAATGCTACCTCGGCTAAAATCGGCCTTACAAAAATTACGCTAAACCATGGCTTTCGGAAAACTCTACCTTATTCCTGTTCCATTAGCTGATGAAACAGTTGCCGCTGTTATTCCTTTGGAACAAAGCAAGCTCATTAACCAGATAAGACACTATGTGGTAGAGAACGAGAAAACTGCTCGGCGTTGGCTAAAATACATGGGCCTTAAAACACCTCAAAGCGAATTGGATATTTTGGTGTTCGATAAACGAAGTAACAAGCAACAATTGGCATCTTATTTTAAAGCCATAAAAGCCGGAAACGATGTAGGCTTAATGAGTGAAGCTGGCTGCCCCGGTGTTGCCGATCCCGGTGCCGAACTGGTTGCCGAAGCACACCGCTTGGGAATAGAGGTGGTTCCTCTAGTGGGCCCAAGTTCTATTTTGTTAGCCCTCATGGGTTCGGGCTTTAACGGGCAAAGCTTTGCCTTTCAGGGCTATCTTCCCATTGATAGAGGAGCAAGAGCTAAACGCATAAAAGAATTAGAAGGTTTGGCAGAACGCTTAAACCAAACCCAGTTATTTATTGAAACACCTTTTCGCAACAATCAAGTGTTAGACGAAGTGTTGAGAAGCTGCCACCCACAAACGCTACTTTGTATTGCTTGCAATCTTACCTCGGCCGAAGAGTTTATAAAAACCAAAACGGTGGCCGAATGGAAAACTCAGGTGCCCGATTTACACAAAAAGCCAACTATTTTTCTGCTTTACAAACGAGGCTAATTAACCGTGTATGGTTTCTGATTTGCCGTAACGTTGAATGACCCCAGCTTCGTAGGTTAAAAAATCTTGCCAACGTTTGTCCACATCGATGCTTCCGGCATATTTTTTAGCCATACGTAAAAACATGGTATAATGTCCAGCTTCGCTAATCATTAACTCGTGGTAAAAAGCTGCCAATTCCGCATCGTTAATATGTTCCGACATGACCTTAAAACGTTCGCAACTGCGGGCTTCAATCATGGCCGAAAATAGCAAGCGATCTACCAATTGTTGTTCGCGACTACCGCCTTTTACTAAAAACTGAAACAATTCGTTTACGTAATGATCTCTACGTTCTTTGCCCAATACATAGCCACGAGCCAGAATAATATCGTGCACCCGTTTAAAATGCTCCATTTCTTCTTGTGCCAATAGGGCCATTTCGTTTACCAAATCAGATAAATTCGGATTTTGAACAATAATGGTAATGGCATTAGTAGCGGCTTTTTGTTCGCAAAAAGCATGATCAATTAAAATTTCTTCGATATTACTTTCTACTACATTTTTTACCCACAGTGGGTCGGTGGGTAGTTTTAATTTTAGAATAGTTCCTGCTTTGGCCATTTCTAGCTATATAAACTTTTACTTTCTATAAATTCAATAACCGAATCGGGAACAAAAAAACGAATGCTCTTTTTGTCTTTAATAGCTTGGCGAATAAAGGTAGCCGACAATTCCATAATAGGCGTTTCGGTTATACTTACCGAAGGATGCGTAGCTAATTCGGGTAGCTCGGTTCCCCGGCGTGGATAGACCATGATATGGTAATCGCGAAGCAAAATCTCATAATTTTTCCACTTTTTTAGGGAGGCCAAATTATCGGAGCCCATAATTAAGTTGAAATTGTGTTCTGGATATTTTGCTTTTAAATGCGTGAGCGTATCAATGGTATAAGAAGGTTGTGGCAATTGAAACTCCACATCGCAAACTCGTAAATTCTCGGTATCGTCTATTGCCAAGCGCACCATTTCTAGCCGATCGTAGGTATGTACTAGGCTCTCTTTCTCTTTTAAGGGATTGTGTGGCGATACTACCAACCAAACCTGATCGAGGCCTGTATACGTAGCCATGTAATTGGCTATAATTAAATGCCCGGCATGTATAGGATTAAAAGAACCAAAGAATAAACCAATTTTCATAGCTGTGTTACAAGAATTAGTTGGCAAGAAAATCCCGAACCAATTGTTCGGCTTCCGTACAAGCTAGTTGCAAATCGTTATTCTGCAAAATGACATCAAATTTGCTGACATATTTTAACTCTTTTTCTGCTTTTTCTATGCGTTCGGCCAATTTTTCAGGGCTATCGGTAGCTCTACTTGTTAAACGCTCTACAAGCACTTCTAGAGATGGTGGTTGCACAAAAACGGCCAACGCATGTTCTTCAAATTTCTTTTTTAAGTGAAGTCCGCCTTCTACATCAATATCAAAAATAACGTGCTTGCCTTCCTTCCATAAACGTTCAATTTCTGAACGTAAGGTGCCGTAAAAATTATCGGTATAAACCTCTTCAAACTCTACGAATTCTTTTTTGGCTATGCGGTGCAAAAACTCTTCTTTGCTTATAAAATAGTAGTCTTTACCATCAACTTCGTTGCCTCTTTTGGCACGAGTGGTAGCTGAAACTGAGAAAGCTAATTGCGGTATTTTACCCAATAAATGATGCACAATAGTGGTTTTACCTGCACCCGATGGGGCTGAAAATATAATGAGTTTACCTTGTTGCATACCGCTATCTATAATTAAAGTACGTTGAGTAATTGTTCTTTAATTTTCTCTAATTCTTCTTTCATGTTTACCACCAGTTGTTGCATGTGCGCATCGTTTGCTTTAGAACCAATGGTATTAATTTCTCTGCCTATTTCTTGGGAAATAAATCCTAATTTTTTGCCATTCGCATCGGCATGGTTGAGGGTGCTTAAAAAATAGTCGGCATGACTTTTTAAGCGGATTTTTTCTTCCGTAATATCTAATTTATCGATGTAATAAATGAGTTCTTGTTCGAACCTATTTTCATCGATGTGTTCTTTTAAAAGATGTTCGTTTAAAATAGTTGATAAACGTTCGCGAATGGCCGGTATGCGTTTTTTCTCCGCAGTATCTACCTCGGCTAGGCCACTTAAAATATGCTGAATGCGTAGCTCTAGATCTTTTTTAAGCACCGCACCTTCATCGGCTCTAAACTGCTGAAAAGCTTTGGAAGCTTGTTCAAAAGTTGCTAAAATAAGGGCCCACTCTTCATCGCTACCCGTTTCATCGGTATAGCTAATTACCTCGGGCAGGTGCAATGCCAAAGAGAATAGATTATTGCTGGTATCGCCCAAATTGGCCGCAGCAGCTTTCAATTGCGTATAGTACGCTGCCAATTTAGCCTGATCTATTTGTGCGGTTTTGGTATCGGTTTGATTATTTTCAACGGTTAGGGCCACATAGGCCTTTCCTCGTTCAATGCTTTTACTGCATTCGTTTCGCAAGAGCAATTCCTTATCGGAATAGGCTTTGGGCATTTTTAAAGAGAGCTCTAAAAATTTACTGTTTAGCGATTTAATTTCTACGGTAATTTTACAATTTCCCGCATCACGAGTAGCTAAACCGAAACCGGTCATTGATTTAATCATCGAGCAAAGATACTATAAATTTGATTCTAGCCGAAGCGTAGGGCGCTTACTGATTTGCTAAAATGGCTTCGGCCATTTGTGCTTTTACGGTAGCCTTTAGGCTTTCTACATCTGCAAGCCCTAAACCAGTAACCTGTACAGGCGGAAGAAATAAACAGGTAATGATTCCTGGTTTTACCTGTAAAGGGGCTTTACGTGGTAGCAATGCTTTGGCATTAATGAGCACCATGGGTACAAGGGGCGTTTGCGTTTCAATGGCTATGCGAAAAGCACCATCGTAAAAATTACCCAACAACTCATCGGTGGTATTCATGGTACCTTCCGGAAAAATAAAAATAGACTGCCCTGCGGCAATTTCTACCTTTAAAGCTTGCACGCTAGCTGCTCTGCTTTCTGGGCTTTTGCGGTCGAGCATTACGACTAGTTTTTTATATAAAATTCCAAAAATAGGGGCTTTTACCATTTCTATTTTACCCAAAGGCTTAAAAGCTTGGGGGGCTGCCAATACTACCGAAATGGCATCGAGGTAGGAACCGTGGTTACATACATAAATGTAGGATTTGGAGGTGTCTACGACCTCTCTATTTTTTATTTTAATGCGGTACAAGCATAAAATAGCTACCGCCTTAGCCCAAATACGCAAGCAGGTAAAAGATAAGGCTTGTGCTTTTTTGCCTTTAAATAGGAGTTGAATGAGAATGATAAAAGGAAACATCAACAGCATGAAGGCGATGAAAACCACGAAACCCCATACTAAATACAGGCTAGCAACTATATTTCGAATAAATTTCATAATTAGATACTTAAAGTTTCGCAAGCCTTTTCGGCAGCCATTTTTTCGGCATTCTTCTTGTTAAAATCACGGCCCAAACCTACTGCTTCACCATCAACAAGTGCCTGAATAGAAAATAATTTTTCAGAATCACCGGCTTCATTTACAAGCGGTTCAAAGGCAAAATCTTTACCCTCACGTTGGCACCATTCTATGAGTTTGCTTTTAAAATTGGTTTCGGTTAATTCCAATTGGTGCACATCTACGTGGTCTTGTATAATGCGATTCAGAATAAGATCTTTAGTAAAATTATAGCCTTTATCTAAGTAAACGGCACCAATAAAAGCCTCAAAGGCATCGCCCAATAGCGAACTTTGTTTATTGCCGTAGTTTACCATTTTGGCATCGTATTCTACCAACTCGTTAAAGCCAAGTTTACGGGCTAGTTGGTTTAAGTTTACCCTACTTACAATTTTAGAACGCATTTCGGTTAAAAAGCCCTCATTTTTATACGGATATCGCTTAAAAAGCATTTCGGCTACCACAGCTCCCAAAATGGCATCGCCCAAAAATTCTAAACGTTCATTGCTACTTTTGGTACCGTTTTTTAGAGAAATAGCCACCGAACGATGGCGAAAAGCCATGCGGTATAAATTTAAATTGCTTGGCACAAAGCCCAACATATTTTTTAGGCTCTTTGCAAACTTACGATGCGGAGATAAATAGAGATTGTATGCTTGAAAAATGGGCATCTAAAAACGTTAGTGAATCGAGTTGTACGATTAATTACAACGAATGTAAGAGAAAGTAAGGGAATTAGGCTTGATATTTTTTAAATATCACCGAAGCATTGTGTCCACCAAAGCCAAAAGTATTGCTTTGTGCTGCACGTACTTCACGTTTTTGCGCCTTGTTAAAGGTAAGGTTCAATTTCGGATCAATTTCTGGATCATCCGTAAAGTGGTTGATAGTTGGAGGGATAATATCGTTTTGTACCGATAATACCGAGGCAATGGCTTCTACGGCACCGGCTGCACCCAATAAATGGCCAGTCATAGATTTGGTGGAGCTGATATTTAAACGGTAGGCGTCTTCACCAAATAAACTTTGAATAGCCTTGGTTTCGCTAATATCTCCCAATGGGGTTGAAGTTCCGTGCACATTGATATAATCAATATCCGAAGTGCTCATACCGGCATCTCTCAAGGCATTGGTCATTACCAATTTGGCACCTAAACCATCTGGATGTGGGGCCGTAATGTGATTTGCATCGGCACTCATGCCTCCTCCAACCAATTCGGCATAAATTTTAGCACCACGTGCCAAAGCATGATCTAGCTCTTCTAAAATTAAGGTACCAGAACCTTCGCCGGCAACAAAGCCGTCGCGGTCTTTATCAAACGGACGTGAAGCCGTTTTAGGATCGTCATTTCTGGTAGAAAGGGCATGCATGGCATTAAAACCTCCAATACCTGCTTCGTAAATAATGGCTTCAGAACCACCCGAAATAATAATATCGGCCATGCCTAAACGCACATAATTAAATGCATCAATTAAAGCATTGGTAGAAGAAGCACAAGCAGAAACGGTAGAGAAGTTTGGTCCACGTAAACCATACTTAATAGAAATATGGCCCGGGGCAATATCCAAAATCATTTTTGGAATAAAGAAGGGGTTGAAACGAGGGGTACCATCGCCACCGGCAAAATTGGTAACCTCATCTGAAAACGTTTTTAAACCGCCAATACCCGATCCCCAAATTACACCAATGCGGTTGGTATCTAGATTTTCGAAATCTAAAGCCGCATCTTTTACAGCCTCATCGGTAGAGGCTAGAGCAAAATGTACAAAGGGATCTAACTTGCGGGCATCTTTGCGATCCATAAATTGTTCTGGATCGAAGTTTTTAACCTCACAAGCAAATTTGGTTTTAAAAAGAGTGGTGTCAAAATGGGTTATTGGATTGGCACCACTTACTCCATTCAGCAAGTTATTCCAAAACTCAGGAACCGTATTACCGATTGGAGTAAGTGCACCTAAACCCGTTACAACAACTCTTTTAAGCGCCATTGGAGCGTATTATTTTACGTTTGTTTCTAAGTAGGCAATAGCTTGACCAACCGTACCGATGGTTTCAGCTTGCTCATCAGGAATAGCAACATTGAATTCTTTTTCGAATTCCATGATAAGCTCTACGGTGTCTAATGAGTCGGCGCCTAAATCGTTGGTAAAAGAAGCTTCTGGGGTAACTTCTGCTTCATCAACTCCTAATTTTTCTACGATAATTGCTTTGACTCTTGATGCGATATCAGACATAGTTTTATGATTTAAGGGTTAAATAATTCTGTGCAAAGAAAAATAAATAATATCAAATATCAAACCTTTTTGTTTTTGTCTTATACACATCGCCAATTAAACGCAAATGATGTTACTTTTGTATAAGATTAAAGCGAAATAAAAACCTTGAATAAAATTACGCTAAAACTAGAACTCGATTTCGATTTCATTGTACTGGCTATTACTACCTCTTTAAAAGATTATAGGCTGTGTTTTCACCTCAACAAATTCGCTCCGGCCAATTTTATGCGGGTTGATGAATTGGCCCTACCCTTATCCGATAACCATACTGTAGCACTATTTAATAGATATACGTATCTGCCAGAAAATTGCGAAACCGAATTTTATCTGTTGAGTAATAAGAGTTCGGAGGGTTTATTAATACCCGAAATGAACCGAGTGGATTACTTTTTAGTGATTAAAAATTTTATTGATAAGGAGGATTTAGAAGCTTGGATAACCCACTTAAAACAAATTCCTGAAGTGCTAGCTGCTGTAGAAGTTGATGTTAAAAAGTTGAAATCCAAAGAAAATCTGCTATTTTAGCGCTGTTTATAATATAGGTGTACCTCATACACTCATTTTTAAATACCATTCAAACACACCCTGCATGAAGCAAGTTCAAAGTAGAACTAAAATTGTGGCCACCATGGGCCCGGCATCTTCTCAAAAAGAAATGCTCATAAGTATGATAGAAGCCGGATTGAACGTATGCCGCTTAAACTTTTCACATGGTAGCCAAGAAGTTCATCAAAAAACCATTGACACCATTCGAGAAATTAACGCAGCTTATAAAACCAATGTGGGTATTTTGGCCGATTTACAAGGACCAAAAATTCGTATTGGTATGGTGCAAGAAGGAGGTATACAATTAGTAAATGGCGCACAAATAACCATTACTACCACCGAGCAAATTGGCGATAACGAAAAAATATACATTACCTACGATACTTTTCCGAACGATGTACGCCAAGGTGAAATTATTTTATTAGACGATGGCAAGCTACAATTGCGTGTGCTCTCTACTAACAATACAGATGAAGTGCGCTGCGAAGTGGTACATGGCGGTATTTTAACATCTAGAAAAGGGGTAAACTTACCAAACACCAAAGTATCACTACCCAGTTTAACCGAAGAAGATTTAAGTAATTTACATTTTGCCCTTAAAAATGATATTGAGTGGATTGGGCTTTCATTTGTACGAGATGCCAGCGATATAGTAGAATTAAAACACATTATTGCCCAAAGCGGAAAACCTGCCCGTGTAATTGCCAAAATAGAAAAGCCAGAAGCCATTGAAAACATAGACGAAATTATTTCGGTAACCGATGGAGTAATGGTAGCACGTGGCGATTTGGGCGTAGAAATGCCTATGGAACAAGTGCCTGTATTGCAAAAAATGATTGCTAAAAAATGTCGTGCAGCAGGTAAACCCGTAATTGTGGCTACCCAAATGCTCGAAAGCATGATTACTACACCACGCCCTACACGTGCCGAAGTAAACGATGTAGCCAACTCGGTATTAGATGGCGCCGATGCTGTAATGCTTAGTGGCGAAACTTCAGTAGGTGAATTTCCGCTAATTGTTATTGAAACGATGCAGAAAATTATTACCAACGTAGAAGAAAATGCCTACCACTACAATACCCAAAAAGTACTCGACAAAAACTCAAATACCTACATGTCTGATGCAGTTTGTGGAACCGCAGTACACTTAGCCGAACAAACCCATGCCGTTGGTATTGTATCTATGACCTACTCGGGTTATACCGCCTTCGAAATTTCTAGTCACCGGCCAAAAGCCAGTACCTTTATTTTTACAAGTAACCGCAACCTATTAAACTCCTTAAGTTTAGTATGGGGTGTACAAGCATTTTTTTACGACAAGTTTGAAAGTACCGACAATACCATTAGTGAAGTAAACGCCATACTCAAAGCTGAACACCAGGTAAAAGTCGGCGATGTGGTAATTAATACCGCCGCCATGCCTATCGAAAATAAAGGAAAAACCAATATGGTAAAAGTGACCGTTATTGATTAGTATTTTGCTTTAATACTACCAAAAAGCCTCTAAAATAATTAGGGGCTTTTTTTATGCCAAAAAGATGGTGTAACAAGTACATGAATGTGTGCTGAGAAATTCGTGCAGAATTATAATTAAAAATTATTTTTTTCTGAGTTTTCCACAGCGTTAATTACTTACAAAACAAGTACTTATAAAAATATTTTTTACGTAGTGATTGTTTGGGCTTCAACTTGTGGAAAACTCAAATTGAGTGCATAGAATGGAAAGAATAAATTTGGAGAAAAACCCCGTAGATTTTTCTCGAAAGGGTAAGTCAAATTCATTAACAATTTAATTCGCAGTACAAGGCATGGGTAAAACTCCTACAAAAGCAAAAGCCACCGGTAAAGGTTTAAGCTTTCCACGTTATTTCACCAAAGATGGGGTGAACGTTTATGATCTTTTCCAATATGAAAAGCGCTCGTCAGTAATTCGCAATCCGGCAGGAGATGCCGTGTTCGAAATGAACGATGTAGAAGTGCCCGCCAGTTGGAGTCAAGTAGCAACCGATATTTTAGCACAAAAGTATTTCCGTAAAGCCGGAGTACCACAAGCAGATGGTAGCTTAGGTTCTGAGAAAAGCATCAAGCAAGTAGCACACCGTATGGCCGACTGTTGGAAACAATGGGGCGTACGTTACGACTATTTTGCAAGCCCTGCCGATGCACAAGTATTTTACGACGAATTGGTGTACACCATCGTGGGTCAGTTGGCAGCGCCGAACTCACCACAATGGTTTAATACTGGATTACACAGCTCTTACGGCATTACCGGAAAGCCACAAGGTCACTATTTCGTAGATCCAGAAACCGAAGTATTAAGCAAATCGACCTCAGCTTACGAGCGTCCGCAACCACATGCCTGCTTTATCCTTTCAGTAAGTGATGATTTAGTAAACGACGGAGGTATCATGGACCTTTGGGTTCGTGAGGCCCGTATTTTTAAATATGGCTCAGGCGTGGGTACCAATTACTCACAAATTCGTGGCGAAAACGAAAAATTATCTGGTGGTGGTTATTCATCAGGCTTAATGTCGTTCTTAAAAATTGGCGACCGTGCAGCAGGAGCCATCAAATCTGGTGGTACTACCCGTCGTGCAGCCAAAATGGTGTGTTTAGATTTAGATCACCCTGAAATTGAAGGTTTCGTAAACTGGAAAGTAGAAGAAGAGAAAAAAGTAGCGGCTTTAATTGCTGCTGGTTACTCTTCAGATTACGAAGGCGAAGCGTACCGCACGGTATCGGGTCAAAACTCAAACAACTCTGTTCGTATACCCAATGCATTCTTTAAAGCATTAGAAAACGGTGACAACTGGGATTTAATTGGTCGTATTAAAGGAGATGTAGTAAAATCTATCTCGGCAGAAAAATTATGGCAAGATATTGCCTTTGCTGCTTGGGCTTGTGCCGATCCGGGTGTACAATACGATAGCACCATCAACGAATGGCATACTTGCCCAGAAGGTGGACGCATCAATGCATCAAACCCATGCTCTGAGTACATGTTCTTGGATAATACCGCATGTAACTTAGCCTCTATTAACCTAGCACACTTTTTCAATAAAGAAACTCTGGTTTTTGATGTAAAAGGATTTGAGCACGCTTGCCGTGTATGGACCGTAGTATTGGAAATTTCTGTGTTGATGGCACAATTCCCATCAAAAGAAGTAGCCCAATTATCATACGATTACCGTACTCTCGGTTTAGGTTATGCCAACCTGGGTTCTATGTTAATGGTTGCCGGTATTCCGTACGATAGTGAGCAAGCCCGTGCCATTGGTGGTTCTATTACCGCTATTATGACCGGTACTGCCTACGCAACTTCAGCAGAAATGGCTAAAGAATTAGGAACCTTTGGCAAATACGAAGAAAACAAAAAACACATGTTGCGTGTAATGCGTAACCACCGCTATGCGGCCTACAACGCAAGCGATGCCACGTATGAAGGTTTAGAAATTACCCCTCAAGGTATAGACCCTAAATATTGCCCTGATTATTTATTAGCGGCTGCCTGCAATTCGTGGGATAAAGCAGTTGAATTGGGCGAAAAATACGGTTACCGTAACGCACAAACTACCGTAATTGCACCAACCGGAACCATTGGTTTGGTAATGGACTGCGATACTACCGGTGTAGAACCAGATTTTGCTTTGGTTAAATTCAAAAAATTATCGGGTGGTGGTTATTTCAAAATTATTAATCAGTGTGTGCCAGCTGCTTTACGCAACTTGGGCTATACCGAAGATCAAATTACAACCATTGTAAACTATGCAAAAGGTGCGGCTACTTTAGCAGGAGCGCCACACATTAACGCACAAACCTTAGCCGACAAAGGCTTTTCACAAGACGAAATTGAGAAAATAGAAAAATCTCTACTTTCTGCTTTCGAAATTGGCTTTGTATTTAACCAATGGACTTTAGGCGAAGATTGCTTAAAACGTTTAGGTTTTAAAGCAGAACAATACAACGATTTCGATTTTAATTTATTAAGAAACCTGGGCTTTAGCCGTCAGCAAATTGCCGATGCTAACGAATACATTTGCGGCACAATGACAGTAGAGGGAGCGCCATTCTTAAAAGAAGAGCACTACCCGGTATTTGATTGCGCCAACAAATGTGGTACCAAAGGAGAGCGTTATATTCATGCGCACGGCCACATAAAAATGATGGCAGCTGCACAACCATTCTTATCGGGTGCTATTTCTAAAACCATCAACTTGCCGAATGAGGCTACCGTTGAAGAAATTAAAGATTGCTACGAATTATCGTGGAAATTGGGTACCAAAGCCAATGCCATTTACAGAGATGGTAGTAAATTATCGCAACCATTATCTACCAAATCGTCCGATTCAAAAGAAGATGTGTTAGATACCGTTGAGGATGTATTGGGCGAAGCGGCAAACGTAAAATTAAGCGACTTAACGCCTGAGCAAGTATTAGAAGCAGCTCGTGCTATTTTAGATCGTTCTACCGATACGCATTTCAAACGCCAATTATCATCGGTGGTAGAAAAGAAAAGCATGCCAGCAAAACGCAGTGGCTTTACACAAAAAGCAGCTGTGGGTGGCCAAACCATTTTTGTGCGCACCGGCGAATACGAAGATGGAACCTTGGGCGAAATCTTTGTAGATATGCACAAAGAAGGCGCAACCTTCCGTTCGTTAATGAACTCTTTTGCTATTGCCATATCGGTAGGTTTACAATACGGTGTGCCATTGGAAGAGTATGTAGATAAATTCACGTTTACCCGTTTCGAGCCATCGGGCATGGTAAGTGGCCACGATAACATCAAATCGGCTACCTCTATTATCGATTATATCTTCCGCATGTTGGGTTACGAATACCTAGATCGTCAGGATTTGGTACACGTACTTACCGAGAAAAAAGTAGTATTGGGAAATCCTCAAATCCAGGATACCGATACCAATCCGGATAGTAGCAACGTGTTGGAAACAGCCAAAGTAAGCGAAACCGTTACGGTAGGTGATAAAACCCTAAAACCTGTATTGGATATTTCGGGTGGTGGCCAATCGGATGCACCAGCATGTAGCAATTGCGGACACATTATGGTGCGTTCGGGCACCTGCTACAAATGCTTAAACTGCGGTACACAAGGCGGCTGTTCTTAATAGCTAACTAATACCCCATAAAAAAACCCTCCCGAAATTCTGGAGGGTTTTTTTGTGCTTTATTAAAGCCTAAACACAATGATATGATGCGTTGCAGCTGTAGTAGTTAACCGAATTGGATTATCAATCATTCCAATAGAATAAGAGGCAGGATCAGCATCAAACAAACCGGTCCATGAGGCAAAAGCGAAAAACCCTGTGCTTACGGTTACCACCTTTTCTGCTACCAAGACACTACCATCATTATTATAAGCCATATAATTAAATATCAACTCAGTACTGCTTACACTGGTAATTTCTAATTTAGCATAGTGTATCGTGGGTCCATCGCCTTTTAAAAATAAAATACTGCCCACTTTAAAATTCCGAGCTTCGGCCACATTGTCGTAAAAAATAGGAATACCCGTATTTTGAGCAGTTAATTCCGCTTCATGGGCTTTTATATCGGCTAAGCCAATTTGAGCAAAACTAACTGGAGGAGTTATTTTTTTGTCTTCTTTACAAGCGCTTTCAAACAAACTTACACAGCTTACAAGCAATAGAAGGAGTTTCACACTGGTTTTCATAATTTTTTAGGGTTTGAAAAAATATAACGCAGCACCTCGGTTTTTAGTATAATACCTCAATTTATGTATAGTGGCTGTATTGTAAATCCCAGCAGAAATCGCTTATTTTACTCATGCTTTTACAACTGCTTATACCCGCTTATATACTAGCCAACGTGTTGGTAATTTGGGGAGTAAAATCAGTCTTACAAAAGCGTCTAAAAAATAAAATGGCCATTTGGCTCTACAGCATCTCCTTAAGTTTTTGCCTTACCTTTATGTTGGCATTGGGTGTGCTCGTTTATTTCCTCCAAAACGTACATTAACGCTTATGAAAAGGTTTAATTTGGCAGGTTTTGGCTTACTAGTGTGTGGTGTGCTCAGTTTGGGTAGTCTAAATGCACAAGTAAAACAATCATTTATTCAAACACTACAGCAACCCAATTACTGGGCCGATTCGGTTTTTAAACGTTTAAGCAATAAAGAGCGTGTTGCCCAATTGTTTTTTGTGCGGGCACATACCGATAAGGGCAAAGCCTACGAAGATTCCATTGCCCGGGTAATTAAAAAAGAAAAAATTGGCGGCCTTGTATTTTTTCAAGGAGGACCTGTAAGACAGGCAACCCTCACTCAACAGTACCAAGCACAGAGCAAAGTGCCCCTACTTATTGCTATGGATGCCGAGTGGGGAGTAGGCATGCGGTTAGACAGCACCATAAGTTACCCCTACCAAATGACTTTGGGGGCCGTACAAAATAATGACCTCATTGAAAAAATGGGGAATCTAATTGCCCAAGACATGAAAATTTTGGGTATGCACCTTAATTTTGCCCCAGTAGTAGATATCAATAACAACCCTAAAAATCCGGTTATTGGTTTTCGTTCTTTTGGCGACGATAAATACAAAGTTGCTGAAAAAGCTAGTGCCTATTTGCGTGGAATGCAAGAAGAAGGTTTGTTAACCAGCCTCAAACACTTCCCTGGCCATGGCGATACCGACCTGGATTCTCACTTCGATTTGCCCCAATTGCCTTTTACTAAACAGCGATTGGATAGCTTGGAACTCTATCCATTTAAACAATTAATTGCCGCAGGTGCTAGTGGTGTTATGGTGGCGCACATGAATATTCCGAGTTTAGATAGCACAGCAAACCTACCATCTACGCTTTCTAAACCCATTATAACGAATTTATTAAAAGAAGAATTAGGCTTTAAAGGACTTGTGATTTCAGATGCCATGGGCATGAAGGGGGTTATAAAATATTTTCCTGATGGCGAAGCAGATCTACGGGCAATACTAGCCGGTAATGACGTGTTGGAGCTTTCCGAAAATTCGAAAAAAGGGGTTAAACTAATTCGGAAAGCCATTCGGAAACATCAACTAAGCTGGGAGGATATTAATGAACGGGTAAAAAAAGTACTCGTAGCAAAATATTGGGCTGGATTGGCAAAACCATATCAGCCCGATTTACAAAACTTGGTATCGAATTTAAACCGAGCAGAGGCGTTGGCCTTAAAACAACAATTGGCCGAGGAAGCAGTAACTGTTTTAGCAAGTATGGAGGGTATTCGTTCGCTCTCAAAAACCAAAAAAACGGCAATAATTAGTATTGGTTCGGGCGCAGAAGACGTGTTTGAACGAGATGTAAAAAATTACTTCAGCAATTTTGCTAGCATAACCATTGCTAAAAATGCAAGCACTAAAGACTTAGAACAGATTGAAGGCGCACTAAGCAATGTGGACCAACTTATTCTGAGCATACACGATACCCGTAAACGGCCAGCACCCACTCTCGATTATAGCGCATCTGTACAAGCGTTTCTAGAAAAAATAAGTCCAAATGTACAAGCAATGGCGGTATTTGCTAGCCCCTATACACTTACTGGTTTACCAAAAAATTTGCTTAACCACACACTAGTATTAGCTTACCAAAACAGCGAAGAATTGCAACATGCAGCTGTAAAAATACTTTTGGGGAATAGGAACCCTAAGGGAAAACTACCAGTAAATATAAATTCCCTTTTAAAAAATGGAGCTGGCCTGTAATTAAACCTTACGGAGTTTTAACACCCCTAGGCCGTGTAAACCCTTAATGATATAATACACAGGATCAATTTCGAACCAACGTTGGGCAAAATTAGCACTGTTGGGGTACATATGGTGGTTATTTTGGAATAACTCTCCCAACATTAACACATCTATTGGGGTAGTATTTTTAGAATGATCATGGTTGTTAAAATTGGAATAGCCATACATGTGGCCACACCAATTTACAATTGCACCTTGTATGGGGCCCATTAAAAAATGGATAGGTAGAAATAAAAACATCCACCACTGGGTTGCAAAAATGACATAGAAAATAACGTATAACACACCAAAAGCTAGTCGAGAATAGGTACTCGAACCAATGGTATCAATAAGGGGCCATTCGGGATAATTACCTTTAAACTGGCTTTCGGGTTCTTTAGCTCGAAGCAAAAACTGCCGAAAAATACCACCGGTGGTATACATCATGATAAAAATGTTTTTAAAATAATGGGGCGAATGGGGGTCCTTCTCCGTATCGCTATAGGCATGGTGCATGCGGTGCAACACGGCATAAGCTCTGGGGTTTAAAAAACTAGAGCCCTGAAAGATAAAGGTGAGAATATAAAAAAACTTCTCCCAAAACGGATTGAGCGTAAACATTTTGTGAGAAGCGTATCGGTGTAAAAAGAAGGTTTGGAAAAAGAGGGAAAGAAACCAATGGGCAATTAAAAACACAAAAATAATCATGCACGTATCGTTTTTAGCGGGGTTAAGCTATAAGAATACGGTTTATTTATCAGATAATCAGTATTTTATTAAAAAAATGCCATATCCGGTAAAAGATATGGCATCTGTGCGTAAAAGGTGGTGGTGGGCTTATTTTGTAGCGCCTGCACCGAGTACCCAAGCCACCACAGCTCCGGTAATCGAAGCCATCACGGTTGCGGCTAAAATGTCTACCGCTACTGCGTTAAGTGTACTAATATTGGTGGTTCCATACATGGTGAAATCTATGGCACCGGCCACAAAAAAACCAACCCATGCGCCTGATTTGGCTCCTGCAGCAGCGGTTTTAACCTGGCCTACGCAAGAAAAAATATACGAAAGAAAAAAGCCGTACAATAAACTGCCCAGACCAATTGACCAGAGTAACATGTCTACACGGTTTACTCCCAAAGCCAATCCGGCATTTTCTTCCATGTAATCCATTAATAACATGCCGTAAACAAGCCAGCCTAATAAAAAATAGACAATACCGCCTAAAATTCCTGCTAAAAAGTAATTTTTTGAGTTCATAAATCAATAAAATTAAGTGAATAATGAGTTAATTATGATCAGGTTATGCAATTCATCTATTTCAAAAATACCGAACCTAATTATAATTGTTAACGTAACCGAGGCTAAATTATTGGCTGCTTAAAAAATTACCCCAATCATTTGAAATTTAAGAGAATAAGGCTATCTTTGCAGTCCCCAATTTTTTGGGGATAAACTAATTTATTAATTAAATAAACAAAAGCAAGTGAATACGTTAAGTTACAAAACTGTCTCTGCCAAGAAAACGACCGTTAACAAACAATGGGTAGTTGTTGACGCTCAAGGAGAGATTTTGGGGCGCTTGTCTTCTAAAATCGCAATGATTGTAAGAGGAAAAAACAAGCCATCGTACACCCCACACGTAGACTGCGGAGATAACGTAATTGTTATTAATGCAGACAAGGTTAAACTGACCGGAAACAAATTCAGCGAAAAGCAGTATGTTTCCTATACCGGCTATCCAGGCGGTCAGCGTTTCATTTCTCCGAAGGAGTTAATGGCCAAACATCCGGAACGTGTAGTAGAAAAAGCCGTTCGCGGTATGTTACCTAAAAATCGTTTGGGCCGTGCAATTTACAAGAACCTGTATGTATATGCAGGAACTGATCATCCGCACGCTGCACAAAATCCTACAACCATTAAACTTTAAGGAGAAAGAAAATGTCAACAACAAACACTTCGGGAAGAAGAAAAACTGCTGTTGCCCGCATTTATTTAACTGAGGGTAGCGGCAACATTACCGTAAACGGTAAAGATTACAAAGAGTATTTTCCAACATTGCCCTTGCAATACATTGTTACTCAATCAACAGAAGTTAGCGGATCTACCGGTAAATTTGATGTAAAAGTAAATGTAGCAGGTGGTGGTGTTAAAGGACAGGCAGAAGCCGTTCGTTTGGCAATTGCGAAAGCAATTGTTGAGCTAGATCCGGAAACTAAACCTTCATTGAGAGCTAAAGGCATTATGACCCGCGATGACCGTATGGTTGAGCGTAAGAAACCAGGTCGTAAGAAAGCACGTAAGCGCTTCCAATTCAGTAAACGTTAATTTCAGGAGGATCAAAAAAATGGCTAGAACAACATATCAAGACTTATTGGATGCAGGTGTACACTTTGGTCACCTTACCCGCAAATGGGATCCAAAAATGGCGCCTTACATTTTCATGGAACGTAACGGCATCCACATTATCGATTTAAATAAAACATTAACTAAAGTAGAAGAAAGTGCTGCTGCGATTAAACAAATTGTTAAATCGGGCCGTAAAGTACTTTTCGTATCTACTAAAAAACAAGCGAAAGATATCGTAGCTGAACAAGCGAAATCTGTAGGCATGCCTTACGTAACCGAACGTTGGTTAGGTGGTATGTTAACCAATTTTGCTACCGTGCGCAAGTCCATTAAAAAGATGTCTAACATCGATAAAATGACTCAAGACGGTACTTACGATGTATTGTCGAAAAAAGAAAAATTAATGATTCAGCGTGAGCGTATCAAATTAGAATCTCTATTAGGAGGTATCGCCGATTTGAACCGTTTACCTGCTGCATTATTTTTAGTTGATGTGAAAAAAGAACACATCGCGGTTGCTGAGGCATTGAAGTTAAATATCCCAACCTTTGCAATGGTGGATACAAACTCCGATCCTTCAAACATCGATTTCCCAATTCCGGCAAACGATGACGCTACTAAATCTATTACCTTAATTACCGATATCATTATCAAAGCAATTCAGGAAGGTTTAGAAGAGCGTAAACGTGAGAAAGACGAAGAAACCGACAAAGAAGGTGCAGCTGAAAAAGCAAAAGTAGATGCCGCTCCGGCAACAGAAGTAGCTAGCGCTACTCCAGGTAAAAGAGCACGCAAAACTACTGCCAAAGCAGAGGCTGAAACCGAAAAAACAGAAGAGTAATATTTAATTGTGGGTTGCAAGTTGTGTGTTGTGGGCTTACTTGCAACCCATAACTTACAACCCACATGTATTTAAAACCTATTAAAAAGAGAAAAAATGTCTACAGTACAAATTTCTGCAGCAGATGTAAATAAACTACGCCAACAAACAGGCGCTGGTATGATGGATTGCAAAAAAGCTTTAGTAGAAGCAAACGGCGATTTTGATGCAGCTGTTGATTATTTACGTAAAAAAGGGGCAAAAGTAGCCGCTAGCCGTTCAGACCGTGAGTCTAACGAAGGAGTAGTTATTGCTAAAACTACTGCCGATGGTAAAAGAGGTATTATAGTTGAAGTAAACTGCGAAACAGATTTCGTGGCAAAAAATACCGACTTTATTGCCTTTGCAACTAGTATTGCCGATTTAGCCATTGCTAACAATCCGGCAAGCATTGAGGCTTTAACCGAATTGGAATTAAACGGTACTAAATTAGCCGATCAAATTTTAGATCAAACTGGCAAAATTGGCGAAAAAATTGGCGTATCTAAATACGAAGTAATAAGCGGCGAAAAAGTAGTAGCCTATATTCACGGAAACTACCGTTTAGGTGTATTAGTTTCTCTAAGTGCTAAGGTAGCTGATGCTGATGAAGCAGGAAAAGATGTTGCCATGCAAATTGCAGCCATGAATCCGGTTGCTCTTGATAAAGGCGATGTAGATGCCCGCACCATTGAACGTGAGTTAGAAATTGCAAAAGACCAAATTCGTGCCGAAGGTAAACCAGAAGATATGGTAGAAAAAATTGCCGCAGGTAAATTAAATAAGTTTTACAAAGAATCAACCTTGTTAAACCAAGAGTTTGTAAAAGACTCATCGAAAACCGTTGCTCAATTCCTAGACGGGGTTTCGAAAGGATTAACCGTTGTAAGCTTTAAACGAGTACAACTAGGTGCTTAATTAAAAATCCCCCGAAAAATCGGGGGATTTTTTTTGATCATATTTTTCTATCGCTATTTTTTTTATTTTTGACAAACCTCTCCAAGCAATGAAATACAAACGTATCCTCCTAAAACTTAGCGGCGAAGCCTTAATGGGCGAAAAACAATACGGTATTGATATTGACCGTGTAGCCCAATATGCCAAAGATATACAAGCCGTACACGCACAAGGCATTGAAATTGCATTGGTAATTGGAGGCGGCAATATATACCGCGGCCTTAGTGCCGAAAAAGCCGGAATGGATCGTGTGCAAGCCGATTATATGGGGATGTTGGCTACTGTAATTAATAGCATGGCCCTGCAAGATGCACTCGAAAAAGTAGGTGTAAAAACCCGTTTACTTACCGCCATTAAAATGGAGCAAATTTGCGAACCATTTATTCGTCGCAGAGCCGTACGCCACCTTGAAAAGGGACGTATAGTTATATTTGGGGCCGGAACCGGCAACCCCTACTTTACTACCGACACGGCAGCCTCTTTACGTGCCGTTGAAATTAATGCCGATGTAGTATTAAAAGGCACCCGAGTAGATGGTATTTACAGCGCCGACCCAGAAAAAGATGCTACTGCTACCCGTTTCGATGAAATTAGTTTTGCCGATGTATACAGCAAAAATCTCAACGTAATGGATATGACCGCCTTTACCCTCTGCCAAGAAAATAGTTTACCCATTATTGTGTTTGATATGAACAAACCTGGTAATTTCTTAAAATTGGCCAAAGGCGAACCTATAGGAACTTTAGTGAAATAATAAACGATTGATAGAACATGAGCGAACTCATTAAAAAACAACTAGAAGATGCCAAGGCCACTATGGATAAGGCAATTGATCATACCGAAGCAGAATTAAGCAAAATTCGTGCAGGGAAGGCCACGCCCTCTATGTTAGATGGCTTGATGGTAGATTATTACGGTACCCCTACACCCCTGAGCCAGATAGGTACGGTAAACACGCCCGATGCCCGTACCTTGGTTATTCAGCCATGGGAAAAGAGCTTATTAGCGGTCATCGAAAAGTGTATTATGGAATCTAACTTAGGCTTAAATCCACAAAATGATGGAAGCATTATCCGCTTAAACATACCACCATTAACCGAAGAGCGTAGAAAAGACTTGGTAAAAAAAGTGAAAGAAGAAGCAGAAAAAGGACGTATTGCCGTGCGTAATATTCGTAAAGATGCCAACGAAAAAATTAAAAAATTAAAAGCCGATGGCGTATCGGACGATGAGATTAAAGTAGGCGAAGCGGATGTCCAAAAATTAACCGATACCTATATAGCCAAGGTAGATGCACATGCCGAAGCCAAAGAAAAAGATATCATGACGGTTTAATAGCAATAAAAAAGTCATAAGCAAAGGGAATGGGGAAATACCTCGTTCCCTTTGTTATTTTTGTAACACATGAACATATTACTGCAGTATTTAAAAAATTATAAGGGTTTATTGGCGCTGGCACTTCTACTAGCCGCCCTAAATATGGTATTCTCCCTTCTCGATCCGCACATTACGGGTAAAATAGTCGATAATTTTATTGAGAAACGGAGTACGCTTGGTCGTTCGGAATTTATTGGTGGCATTTTACGTCTAATTGGCTTAGCTGTGGGAGCTGCAATGGTGTCTAGAATTGCCAAAAATTTGCAAGATTACTATACCAATATTATTGTACAAAGGCTTGGGGCGCAATTGTATGCCGATGGTTTAAAACATTCGCTAGAATTACCGTATCAAACTTTCGAAGACCAACGCAGTGGCGAAACACTAGGTATCTTACAAAAAGTACGTACCGATACCGAACGCTTTATTACCGCATTCATCAGTATTTTGTTTACCAGTTTAGTGGGGATGATTTTTGTGGTGGTATATTCTCTAAACGTAAGCTATAAAGTAACACTCGTTTATTTTGCCGCTGTTCCGGTAATTGCCATAACCAGCTGGTTATTGAGCCGTAAAATTAAAACAGTGCAAAAAAACATTGTAAAAGAAACTACCGGATTGGCAGGCTCTACCACCGAATCGCTACGAAATATAGAGTTGGTAAAAAGCTTAGGTTTAGCCAATCAAGAAATAGAACGATTAAATGCTACCACCTATAAAATTTTAGGACTAGAGCTCAAGAAAATTAAATACGTGCGCAGCATGTCGTTCCTGCAAGGCACTACCGTAAATTTTGTGCGTAGCGCCATGGTGGTGGTGCTTATGATTTTAATTTTTGATCAAGAAATATCACCAGGTAAATATTTTACCTTCTTATTTTATTCCTTCTTTTTGTTTAACCCTTTACAAGAACTAGGCAATGTAATTGTGGCTTGGCGGGAAGCAGAAGTATCGCTTACAAATTTTAACCGAATTTTGAGCATGCCCAAAGAGGCAAAACCGTCCAAACCAAAAGCATTAGGTGGTATAGAAACATTGGCTTTCGATAAAGTAAGCTTCAAACATTTAACAGCTAACCGTAATGCCTTAACCGAAATTTCGTTTAGTGCAAAAGTGGGTGAAACTATTGCCTTTGTTGGCCCATCTGGATCGGGTAAAACTACCCTGGTAAAATTATTGGTGGGTTTATATCAGCCTTTAAGCGGAGAGGTTTTGTATAATAAACACGCCAGTAGCGCCATTGATTTGGATGAATTAAGAGAGAAAATTGGTTTTGTTACCCAAGACACACAATTATTTTCGGGAACTATTCGTGAAAATTTATTATTTGTACGCCCAACAGCTACCGATGAGGAATGCATGGATGTGCTGCATAAAGCAGCTTGCGAAAATTTATTAGCCAGAGCAAACAATGGCCTCGATACGGTAATTGGCGAAGGTGGTGTAAAAGTTTCTGGTGGCGAAAAACAACGCTTGTCTATTGCAAGAGCTTTACTACGCCAACCGGATATTTTAGTATTTGATGAGGCTACTTCTTCTTTAGATTCTTTAACAGAAGAAGAAATTACAGTCACCATTCGCGATGTATCGGTATTAAAAAACCATATTACCATTCTTATTGCACACCGATTGTCTACCATTATGCACGCAGATCGCATTTACGTGCTCGAAAAAGGGCAGATTGTAGAATCGGGCAAGCATAAGAATTTATTGGAAGAGAAAGGCTTGTATTACGCCATGTGGCGGCAACAAATTGGGGAAAACACCCTAGCATAAAAAAAGCCCTCCAGTTTTTGGAGGGCTTTTTTTATTACTTTTTGAGGAAGATAAAATCAGCGATGATTTTTAAACTCTCCTCCTCTATAAAATCAAACTCGTCGGAGGCTTTCACCTCTCCTTTTTTCAGAGGAGCTAACCCTCGGCTGGCTCTACGTTTATTCTCACGTAGTAAGTTTTTGGCTTCTTGTGCTTCCCGATCGGCTTTCAGAGTAGCCTCGTTTACAGACACACTTGTTTCGGCATCACGCTTTCTAAAGTTGGCAATATCGTCTAATAAATAAGTGTATTCATCTGATGATTTCATACGCTGTTCGTGCAATTTAACCAGGCTAGCATTTACTGCAGTTAAATTAGCAACGGGGCTGTATTTAGAAGGCTTCACCGTATCCCAAGCAAGAGCAGCCGGTTCGGCACTTTCGCCGTATTTATCTGCCGGATATATCATAGGGAACTGAATATCGGGTAGTACGCCTTTGTGTTGGGTGCTGCTGCCATTTACACGATAAAATTTGGCCATGGTTAAATTAATTTGACCAAATTGAGGTGCATTTTGACGAGCTACCGTACCATTTTTACCGTTTTCTTCCTGTTTTTCATTCATTAGCATCAACTTATCGGTTGGGCTAATAATTTTAGACACATCGATAGTGGATTGAACTGTTCCTTTACCATAGGTTTGGGTACCAATAATTACGCCGCGACCATAATCTTGTATGGCGCCAGCAAAAATTTCTGAAGCAGAAGCGCTAAACCGATCTACCATAACGGCCAATGGACCATCATAGGCAATGGTAGGATCTTCATCTTCATCTATTTCTACCCCACGGCGGTCTTTTACCTGCACTACCGGACCGTTTTTAATAAACAAACCGGTTAGTTCAATGGCTTCTAATAATGACCCACCTCCATTAGAACGTAAATCAATAATTACCCCGTCTACTTTCTGTGCTTTTAGAGTATCTAACAAGAGTTTCACATCTCTTGTGGTCGATTTGTAATTCGGATCACCAGCCTGGTAAGCTTTGAAATCTGCATAAAATGCAGGTACTTCAATAACCCCAATTTTTAAGGTTTTTGTACCCGATTTTACTGTTTTAATACTTTTTTTAGCCGATTGATCTTCCAAAATAATTTTACCGCGAAGCAATTCTACAACAATGGGTTTAGAGCTCAGCTCTTGCCCTGCCGGAATAACCTTTAAGCGCACCAAGGTGCCTTTAGGGCCTTTAATTTTAGAAACGGTATTCTCTATTCTCCAGCCAATTACATCCACAAATTCGCCATCTTTACCTTGTGCAACGGCTACAATGCGATCGTTTACATTGAGTGTTTTGGCTTTAAATGCCGGACCACCAGCAAAAATTTCATTCACCTTTACCACTTCATTGTCTAGCTGCAATCTAGCCCCAATACCTTCGTAGGTGCGGGCCATATCTTCGTTAAACTCTTGCGCCCGAATAGGCACAAAGTAATTGGTATGCGGATCTATGGTTTCGGTGAAGGCATTCATGATCAACTGATAAACATCTTGGTTATTGGTTTTAGTAGCCTGAGAAACCAAATTATCGTAGCGTTGTTTTAGTGTTTGAAGATTTTTTGCCGCATCGCCACCAGCCATTTTAAGATTCAATAAATCGTATTTTACACGAAGCGTCCATACCTTATTGGCTTCTTCGGTGGTACTAAACCAAGGTAATTTCTCACGATCGTAGGGGTAGCTCTCATTTGCTGTAAAATCTATAGGCTCATTTATTTTACTAAGTGCAAATCGAAGGCGCTCGTTGTAGCGTTTCTGAAAAACATTAAATATGTAAAAGGGCACACTTAAATCTCCGGCCTTTAAATCGTCATCAAACGTACTGCGGTACTGATTAAAATCGTCTAGATCGGTCTGAATAAAATAATTTCGGCCTGCATCTAAACTTTTTAGGTAGGTATCGAATATAATAGTAGATATCGAATCGTTAAGTGCTACTTGTTTGTAGTGGTAGTTTTCTAGTAATGCGGCTAATTCTTTAGTAACTACAGCTTGCTGTGCATCGGGCTTTAAATTAAAAGATCCGGCTACTTCAACTTTTACCCTCGGATCGGCGGTACAAGCCAGGCTGGCAGCAATAAATAGTCCTAAAAATATTTTTTTGAGCATTTCTTTAATGTTTTTGATGGTCATATTTTACCCCGAATAATCGTTTGGAGGCCTTAAGATACAGACAAAATATGTAGCTTTTTGTTAAAAATACTAAAATTGCTTGGCAGCTATAAGCCAGGATTTAGCAAAATATCTTTTAGTTGGGCGCATTCGCTAGCATATTGAGCCGTTTTATCGGCATCGCCTAGCAGGTTATAGGCTTGTAAAAGTTTAAACTTTAATAGCAATAATAGGGGTAATTCATGCGCTTGAATGGCTGCCCATTCGGCCGCACGAAAGTCCTGAATAGCGGGCCTAAAATCGGTTAGGGCACATTTAAAATCGGCCAAAGGCATGCTGGCTAAAATAAACCCACGGGCATCGTTTTTTTGTTTTGCCAGTGTTAACGATTGTAGGTAAAACCACTTGGCCTGTGCAAATAATTCCTGAACTTCATAGGCATAGGCCAATTCTCTATAACATACAATAAGTGGGCCTTTATCTTTTAATTTACTAAGCAATGGCAAGGCGTTTTTTAGCAAGTAGGCTTCTGCAAGTACCCCATCGCCTTGTTCGGAAGCAAGCTTACCCAATTGAATATAGGTTTGTGCCTGAAGAGCTGTATTTTTGGTGTTTATTGCATTAGCAAGTATAGTTTTTTGATACTCAATTGCTTGGATATAGTGGCCCTTAAGCGCAAATAAACTACTCAATTGCATAGCAAGGCCTCTGCTTAACGAAGAAACATTCTTCACCATATCCCAGGTTGCAAGGTTTTCAAATAGATTGATACTGGCGTCTATATTCCCCGATAAAGCATGGTGAAAGGCTTCATTAACACCTGTTTGTTGGGCAAAACTCCAGTTTGTACTAATGGCTTTAAATTCCTGCTGAAATTGGTTGGTTTGAGTAAGAAACTCGGTGCGTTTTAAATAATTTTGAACATCAACCGGATCGGTATCTAAACCCACTCGTAATAAGAAATAAGATTTTAAACCCATTGTAGTAGTAGAATCCACTTTGTTTTGAGCGAATACCCGTGAGGGCATCAATAAAAAACCTAGTAATACAAAGTTTAGTATGAAGCTATAGCTGTTTATTGGGCTTTTCATGGGCTTTATGGTAGTACTACGTGGTAATTTACTATTAAATTTTAACAGCATTTTAAATTTACGGATATTGTAGGCTATGTTAGCAAACACCCCGCCTTTGGCAGAACGCATGCGGCCGCAAAGCCTCGACACCTACATTGGCCAACAACATTTGGTGGGCAGTGGCGGTGTATTACGCAAAGCCATTGAATTGGGAAGCATCCCTTCTTTATTACTTTGGGGCCCTCCTGGTGTAGGCAAAACAACTTTAGCTTTAATTATCTCTCAACAACTTAAACGTCCGTTTTTTAGTTTAAGTGCCATTAACTCGGGCGTTAAAGATATACGGGCAATTATTGATGAGGCTATTGAACTAAAAAAGCAAAATAAAGCCTTGCCCATTTTATTTATTGATGAGATTCACCGCTTCTCTAAATCGCAACAAGACTCTTTATTAGGTGCAGTAGAAAGTGGCATTATTACCTTAATTGGTGCCACCACAGAAAACCCATCTTTCGAAGTAATTTCTGCCTTACTATCTCGATGCCAAGTATATGTTTTACAACAATTAAGCAACGATGAATTAGTGGCATTGGTACAACAAGCCATTGCGCAAGATGAATTGCTGCAAAAAAAGAAAATACACATTGCCGAGCAGGATGTATTGCTTCGCTTATCGGGTGGCGATGGACGTAAATTATTAAATGTATTGGAATTGGTGGTGCAAACGCTAGCTGGTGACGAGATAATCATTACCAATGAGGTGGTGCTCCAACAGGTACAACAGCACATGGCTATGTACGATAAAGCCGGAGAGCAGCATTACGATATCATATCGGCCTTTATAAAATCTATTCGGGGTAGCGACCCCAATGCCGCAGTGTATTGGCTAGCCCGCATGATAGCCGGTGGAGAAGAACCCGGATTTATAGCCCGACGCTTGCTAATTTTAGCTTCAGAAGATATTGGAAACGCCAACCCCAATGCGCTTTTATTGGCAAAAACATGTTTTGATGCCGTTCATGTAATTGGTTGGCCCGAATCGAGAATTATTTTATCGCAAACGGTTACCTATTTGGCCTGTTCGGCAAAAAGCAATGCAAGTTACGAGGCCATTGCTAGGGCCCAAGAATTAGTAAAACAAAGCGGTGATCTTTCGGTACCCTTACATTTACGCAATGCGCCTACCAGCCTCATGAAAAACCTCGACTATGGGAAAGGCTATAAATATGCGCATAGCTACGAAGGAAACTTTGCCGAGCAAGAATTTTTCCCTGAACAGCTGAGTGGTACCACCTTGTATAATCCGGGTAGCAACCAGGCCGAAAGCAAGCTGAGAGACTACCTCAAATCTCGGTGGAAAACCAAATACGGGTATTAAATACTAAAGCGTTCTCTTAAGTTACTGCTATATGATCTGCTAGAGTTTAAGCGGGTAGCTATTTTATCTTTTAATGAAAATACCAGCGACCCGTTAAAGCTTTTTCGTATTTCTCTAATAGACTCGATATTGAGTATAAAACTCCTGTGGATGCGCACAAAATTATCGGGTAAATGTTCTTCTAAATGGTTTAATGTGAAATCGGTAAGGTGGCTAATCCCGTCCATATCGTGTAAAAAAACATATTTTTCTTCAGCCTCAATAAACGCTATTTCTTCTAGCTTCACGAGCATAATTTTATCGCCAAGGTGAACGGTAATGGTTTTAATTTCTGCTTTGGGTTTAATGCTATCAATTAACGTTTGCAATACATGAAGGTCTGGGGTATTTGTTGTTGCACTTTGTAATTTATTTACGGTTAAATCAAGCCGTTCTTTCTCAATGGGTTTCAACAAATAATCGATAGAATTTTCTTCGAAGGCTTTAATAGCATACTGATCGAATGCTGTTGTAAAAATTACCTTGGGGTGGTGCATCACCAAGCGCAACATATCAAAACCGTTCATTACCGGCATTTCTATATCTAAAAAAATAACGTCGGGCTTTAGTGATTCTATTAGCTCTAAACCTTCTCTTCCATTTGATGCTTCTGCAACCACATCAAATAGTTGATACGTTCCCAATAGTCTTTTTAAACGTTGTAGGCCAATGGCCTCATCGTCTATAATAATGGTTTTTAAAAGCTTACTCATAATGCATTTGGTTTAAGGTGGTATTCTTGTTAACTAGTATCAAATTGTTTGCCAAACACGGGTTTGTTATTTCCGAGGTAAACAAACTGCATGTTTTTGGTTTAAATAGGTGTAGTAATTAATGGAAATATAATTCTGATGTGCTTATTGGGCATATTCAGTAATTGAAATTGATAGTTTTTAGGAAAAAGTAATTCTAGCTTTTCTTTGGTATTTAAAAATCCACTACCGCCGGTAATTTGTTGGGGAAAAGCTTGCCCACTATCAAATAGTTCTATACAGGCCCTGTTGTTGGTTTCTTTTTGTATGCACAGTTTAATATAGCCTGGTTCTGCTTGTGTAGAAAGCCCATGCTTCAATGCATTTTCTACCAAGGGCTGTAATAAAAATCGTGGGAAATAACCGGGCAATAGGTTTTCATCTGCTTGCAACTCAAACTGTAGCTTGGGCCCTAAGCGTATTTTTTCGATAGATAAATAAACATGTAGCATTTCCAGTTCTTCGGCTAGGGTAGTAAAATGTTGTTCCGAATAATTGATGCTGTACCTAAATAACTTAGAAAGTTTAAGGGTCAGCTCTTCGGCCAATACCGCATCGGTGTATACCAAGCCGGCAATAGTATTTAGAGAATTGTATAAAAAATGTGGGTTTATTTTCGATTGAAGAGTTTCCAATTCCTCCTTTACCTTTAATTGTTTCATCCGAAGAATTTCAATTTCCTTTTTTTGGAAATGGTTGATATAGCTGATTCGCTGCGATTCGTATAACAATATTAAAGCGCTAATAATAATGCACACGCTAAAATTGGTAATTGCTTGATTGAGCAGCATACCCATTTCATACTGCTGATGGGAGAACAAGGAAAATACATAAAATGAAAACGCTGTAGCGGCAAGTGTCCCGGTAATGCCCAGTAAAAACAGTACTGGCACCTTAATCCATCTTTGCGGTATTCGCGGATTTAATTGTTCGGTATAAAAAGAGATAACTGCCGCCATAAGCAAGCCGTGTGTAATGCAAAAGAGTACAACGCCTAGCCCACCAATAAAATTAAATTCGTTTATAGCTATCTGAACCCCAATAATACAAGCAGCAACTAAACAGCCAGTTAGTACAGCATTGCTATACTTAAAACGCCAGTCACTGCTATAAAATTTCCGTGGTATAATCATGTATGTATTAAATGGATAAAGGTGAAAGTGGCAATAGCAAGCTGATGCATTTTTGTGGCTGGTTTGTTACTTTAATGGCATAATCAGATCCATAGTGTATACCAAGTCGGGTATAAATACTCCTTAAACCATAGCCAGCAGTAATTTTTGATGGAAATTTTCCGCCTGTATCAAACACCTCTATTCGAATTTTTTCTTCCTGCCTACTAATTTGTACTTGAATTGTAATTTGGGGTTCTTGTGCCCCGGCCAAACCATGCTTCACTGCGTTTTCTATTAAGGGTTGCACTAAAAATCTGGGAATGGTGACTTTCAATAAGTCGGCATCGCAGGTAAATTCATAATTCAATAAATCACCAAAACGCACGTGCTCTATTTCTAAATAATTTTTAGCAATGTGCAACTCTTCTTGTATGGTAATCCACTGATCATCCTTTACATCGTAGCGATAAAGCTGCGCCAAACGGATAGTCATATCCTCGGCCTTAGACCGATCTAACTGAATTAAGCCAGCAATAGAGTTAAGTGCATTATACAAGAGGTGTGGATTAATTTTAGTTTGAATTGCTTTTAACTGAGCCTGTTTAGTTAAACGATCTAATTTGAGTACTTCAACCTCCTGTTTAATTTGTTTTTGGTGATTTCTAGCTGCCTGCCACTCATAC